>OFMK01000151.1_pt1 | contig 79063 bp, 82 predicted proteins | sample 1541781 | NCBI WGS metagenome assembly OFMK01 (sample SAMN04209250, study PRJEB22552) | human gut metagenome | biome: gut; material: feces | host: Homo sapiens | place: USA: Oklahoma
GGTGTTATGACAGCTATATGAGTTACTATCCAATCATACACCTCCTTGAAAAACAACAGCTTTGAACGTACTGTATATTTCTTTCCTCTGTTCATTTCTGTTAAAAATAGTGAACTTTCATTTCCTTCAAAATCATCTGCATAAATTTCAAATTTATTTTTTTCTGTATTCGACAAGGTAATGGTATTGTCTAATATAGGACGCTTATTTCCCTCTCTTTCAAACAGGCATCGTGCCGATCCGTTCTGATAAAGCTCATACAACCATTCTGACGTGATTTTTCTTTTACTCAAAATAGCCGAAAAACCATATGCATAAAACTTATCGCCAACTGTAATTTGTACCTCAAAACCACTTTCTCTTTCTTTGTTTTCTTCTCTATTTTTGCAAAACATTCCTACTGCTTCCATAGGAATTCCTTTACTGATGCATTCCTTGAAAAAGCGGAAAAATTCTACTAAATTTGTTTTACCAGCAGCATTTGCACCATAAACTACTCCGTATTTTAATAACTGTGTACTTTTTATTTTCAGTCTATGATTTGTATTTGTTCTGATCTTATTTGATGAGATCATTGTTAATTCTGTTGCACGATCAAAAGATTTAAAATTTTCTATACTAACTTTCACTAACATTTCTATCCACCTCCATCCTCATTATATGCTTTCCCATTCACAAAGTCAATTTCATTGTGATATTTGGAGATTTTTCCGTTAAATATTGTAGTTATTTCTCGTTTTTGACATTTTATTCTTAAAAGTGGATATAAAAATAGCACCAGACATTTACTAACTGGTACACTCATAATATATATTTGCTCAACCAGATGATTATTTGGCAGGCATAGCATTCTCCTGCATCTCTCAGGGTTTCCCCTTGTCAATACCATCGGCGTGTGGTCGCTACGAAATTTACCACCTCAAACAATCACCTGAGTAAAGCCTAAATACAAAAAACAAGAAGCTATCCGGCAGGCGTACCATTCTCCTGCATCTCTCGGGTTTCCCCTGTCAAGCCAACGGCGTGTGGACGGGTACGAAATCTTCCACCTCAGATAACTTCTTATCCATTGTGTCTTTATCATACCTGAATGATTACTTTTTGTAAAGGTTTACAACTGTCTCTCCATCGTTTTTCATGTGCAAACAAAAACTTCCGTTGTCTGTTAAAAAAGGTACTGCCAAAAATGACAGTACCCTATCCTCAAAAAAAAGATTTATTTTCTTTTCCTAAATTTCAATTTCACTGCACCGATGCCAGCCAGTGCACTTCCTGCCAATGCATAAAGGGAAGCAAAGCTTGTTGGATCGCCTGTTTTCGGCGGCTGTTTTCCAGTAGAATCTTTCTGGCTGTTGTCTGATTCAGAATCGCTGTTATTCTGGGAATCGTTCTCGTTCTGGTTGTCGTTGTCATTGTTGTTCTGAGAACCGTTCTCGTTCTGATTGTCGTTGTTATTGTCTGGATTCTGATTATCTGGTTTGTCCGGTTTTTCCTCATCCGGGTTTCCTGGAATAGGCTCCCAGTGTCCTTCTTCTGGATGATAAACAGTTTCTACCCAAGCTTCTTTATCTACTACCCATTCTTCATGAGTCTTAGCAGGATGCTCAATAATATCAGTCTTACCCTCTACATCTACAACCCACTGCCATTCCCAGTGTGTCTCAGCCGGATGCTCAACAGTCTCAGTCCAAGCTTCTTTGTCTACAATCCACTGTTTCTCAACAATAGCATCATGGTGGATAGTCTCAGTCCATTCAGGTTTGTCAATGATAGTCTCGTAATGACCTTCCTCCGGTGAAATCAGATCGCCTTTCTCATAATGACCTTCCTCCTCATGGTGAACGGTCTCATCCCAAGCTTCCTTAACGAGAACCTGTTCATCCCATGCTTCTTTGATAAGCTCATCCCAAGCTTCTTTTACAAGAACCTGTTCATCCCATGCTGGTTTGTCTACAATCCAGACTTCTTTATTGCCATACCCTGTACAATTTGGACTTTCTTGGAGGTGTTTAACAGCCCAACCAGTAATATCCATACCACAAGTATGACAGATATTTCTTATTTCATAATGACCTTCTTCTGGATGATGTACAGTATCATATACAGCTTCATGATGTTTGTACTCAGCCTCATGATGGACAGTCTCATACTCAGCCTCATGATGGATTACCTCATCCCAAGCTTCCTTATCTACTACCCACTTATCAGGTCCATATACAGCTTCCTTATCTACTACCCATTCCTCATGAGTCTCAGCAGGATGTACAACCTCCTCGTCCCAAGCTTCCTTAACCACTACGTCCTCGTAATGTCCCTCCTCAGGATGCTCAATCTCCTCAGTCCATGCTTCCTTATCCACTACCTCGACTCTCTCAGAATGACCCTGTTCAGCAGAGATAGGAATCTCCTCAGTCCAAGCTTCCTCATCTACAACCGTCTCATAATGTCCCTCTTCCTTATGCTCGATAGTCTCAGTCCAAGCTTCCTTGTCCACTACCCATGTAAATCCCTCACGAATACCTGTTTCATTCACCGGAATAAACGGGGCAAACTCTTCGCTGTCAGCAACAACCCCTGTCTCTTCCACTGCATCAGCAGAAACAACTCCAACATTTCCCATTGTCAATGTTACCGCAGTCATTAATGCAATTACAACTTTTCTTTTCATTTGTATATTCCTCCTAAAATAAATGTATTTTGCGGCAAGTTTTATTCCCTGCTGTTACCTTTCAATATACAAAAAAAATTATAGAATTATAATCCCATAATTTTTCTCATACACTTTTTTCATTAGTCATAACTCGCCATTTAACTCGCTATGAGTTAATACATTAAGTCTAACTCACTGTGACTTAAAAAGCAATATCATAATTCACTTTCATATAAAATATTTATGAGGTGAATTTGAATTGAACTATGCAGAAAGAATGAGAAATTTAAGACAGGATCATGACCTGTCACAAAAACAGATTGCCGATATGTTGGGAATAGCTCAAACTACCTATTCACAATATGAATTAGAAAAAAGACCAATGCCAATCGACTACCTGATAGCCTTATGTAAGTTTTATCAAGTGTCCTCTGATTATATGTTAGGTTTTAGCGACAAAAAGTAAAACCTTTCTTCTTTATAAGCCCAGATCCACTGGGCTTTTTTGTTGTCCATCATTTTCCCAGTCCATCCTGTTTCCATTATTTAGGAATCTTTTTTATATCCTCCTTTAAAAACTGCCGGCATTTTTATACCTTAGAGTTTCCGCATTAACCCTCTCGTATGAAACCAGTATACCAATAGATAACATAAAATTTTCTTATTCCATTCAGAAAGAGGGAGCTTCTTCACGATTTTTGATTGATGTTTATAGAATTACATGGTACACTATCTTCACGGAAAGTCAGAGCACATAAAAGGCGGCCTGCCCTCCATTTCGGAGGGGCTAACCCTCCAGACCAAAGAGGAAAGGAGGGCGATGCCAATGTATGTTACATATTCGGATTTAATCCAGATAGGTATCTTGTTGGTTGCCCTTGCCAGTCTCATTTACGAGATTTTCAAGGGAAAGAAATAGCCGCCCACTACTCGCAATAGTGAACGGCTGATGCTGTAAAGCATATAGTTTATCATTGTCGAGGGTAGGCCGTGTGTCTCTGACTTTCCCTTTTCTATTATCAATATAACATATCTGTCAGCATAACTCAAGGGTTTTATCTCTCTGGGGATGCCAATGATTACATATTCTGATCTGATACAGACAGGTATTTTCATTGTCGCTCTTGTTGGTCTTTGTTATGAGATCTTCAAGAATAAAAAGTAGCCGCCAACTACTCGCAATAGTGAACGGCTGTTACATTGTAACACGCTAATGTTATTGTCTGGGTAAGCCATGTGTTTCTGGCTTTCCCTTTTCTATTATCAATATAACACGTCTGTCAGCATAACTCAAGGATTTTCTTTCTCCAGTTACTCTTCTTTTAACATTCCAGTAACCATCTATCCTGACCTTTTTATTAAACTTGCAACTTTAATCCAATGCTACACCAAGCCCACAACCATAAATCCCCCACAAACAAACCAAAGTCCCCATAGGGAGGGGGCTAGGGGGATTTAGGGGGGTGACGGAATGGTACACAAAATATCACATCCTAAAATGCCCCCCTACTTTTAATCAAATTATCTTTTTTAAAAGCCATTTTTCTTATGGCTTTTTTTCATGCAGACAATTCCCATAATATTTCCAATTCCATTCTATGTAATTCCATTTCCTGTTTTAAAAAATTCTTTCCTATTTAAATGTAAATTTTAAAATTATCTTTCTATTTTTATTTTTTATTGAATTATGTGTTCATTTTATTTTTTTGGGTGAAATAAAAAAAATCCAAAACCGTATCCTATCCAGGCATTAGAAACTAGAAGACACCTAAAAATATTTGGATCAGAAAACAAAATAATTTAGGTAGCTCGAATCTGACTTCTGGGTCAGACAAAAAAGCGTGAAGAAACATATGCCAAAAATAGAAATACTTCCGGGAACTCTATAAATAACATAGTCTCTCCAAACGTTAAAACCGCTTAGGAGGGATACACAAATGAAAAACAATTCTGAAAATATTATTTTAGAAAATCTCGGAAAAAATATTTCCAAACAGCTAGAGAAAAGGGATTGGTCACAGAAAATATTCGCAGAAAAGCTACGTTACGCCGACACAGAATTTTCTCCCCATCAAACAGATATTTTTAAATACTTGTGCGGCACAGTGGAGATGGGATTTTATGAACTCCTATGCATATGTCAGGTATTGGAGGTACATTCCTCTGTTCTTCTCGCAACCACGAAACAGCCCAAGGCTAAATACCAAACAATTACATACTTGAACAACAGACATGATTTCAAGCAGGCCTTTGGTAAACAGCTCACTCACCTCATTCACGTCAACCGTGAGAAAATAAACAGCTTTTCCGCCGCCTACACAGATGCCGCATATCACCTGGGTTTTTCCGACAGCCGAAGCACCCCTACGGATTTCACACTGTACCGATATCAAAAAGGTCTAAGGAATCCCCTGTTGCTCAACGCTGTCATATTATGCCAACTTTTTAATATAGAGCTTTCTGATTTCTTTAACAACCCGGAGAATCAATAGGTTTTTGGATATGAAGTGAATGGCCTTTTTTGCTAGACTTATCTCGTAATCAAAGACAAGCCATCACTTTATCGGAAAAGACAGTGTCCATACGGTAAAGAGATACCCACAAAAAAGAAAGAGAGGAGGTGAGGCCTATGATTGCACATAACTGCTGTTTTATTTTACTCATAAATTTTCACGAAAGGAGGAACAAATATGCGAACAGGACAAGTCAGCCGGTGGATGCACTGCATTTTTAAGAGTGTTTCCATGAAGAACGTATATGCGGACGGTAAAAATACCGGGCTTGCAGAGAACGTTGTGATCAGCTGCTATTCCGCAGACGGAGAGTTTAAGATTCTCCTGGAACCGAGCGAAGAGCTTTTGAAGAGGATACAGGAGGAGTTCACTTTTGGGGATCCCATCATCCTGGATGAGATTTTTGAAATCCAAGATATTGCCTTTGTGCTCTACAAGGATGATATCACCTGTAAAGTCCTTGCGAAGCTAAAGGAGGGAGATCTATGGCCTTAAGACACCAGCTTTTGGCTATGTTTCAGACATATCTGAACAAAAAAGAGCCGTTCCGCCCCGGTGTCATCATTTCAGAGAATTTCCGCGACCCTCTTGAGAGTTGTCTGGAATATGTCTTTCACCAGCCATATGTCACACGCAGTTACGTGTACGATTGCTGTTACATCATAGAACTGGAATTTCAGGGTATCCGTACTCTGCCCAGCGCCCGATCCACTGACGTTATCCGGGGAACGTCTCTTGCACTGCGGCGTTTTTACCAGAAATTCGGCACATATGTCCATGCCAACGAAATTTTTGTCAATGTTGGAGAACACGATGCCATCATTTATGTTGCGCTCAATACCTATGGTCTGCATCAGGTTATGCAGAGAGCCAGAGTTCAGGCTAAAGCCATGAAAAAAAATTGAGCCGTCTATCCCTCTCCTGTTATGGGAGAGGGAATTTTTAAACACTTCCGGAACATCAAAAAAGGCATCTGCCGCGCCGAACCTGTCACGCCGGATCTCCCGGCAGGGAAGGAGGCAGACAGGGAGGACGGCAGGCCTATATTGAATATATAGTTGTTCCATATTGTCAGATGGCAGAAAGGAGCGAAGAAATTTTGAAGTACGAAAAAATAGACTCAGAAAAGGTGAAGCCTCCCAAAGATGCAACCGTGATCGTCACAAAAATGGGGAATACCACAGAATTACAGTACATGAGCCTTTACAATGCGCAGGGAAAAATCAAGAAGCTCAGTGAAAAGGAATATGTCGTAGTGGAAACCGGGGAAATAAAACCATTCGAGAAAAAGGCAGAGACACGGGCAGACGCTGTTAATTCCCTGAAAAAGACCATGAAACGAATCCGGGAGCTTATAACCACGAATATCACAGATTTCCATAAGGTAAGGTGGTGCACCCTCACCTATAAAGAAAATATGACAGATACCAAAAAGCTTTATCAGGATTTCCGCAAGTTCAACCAGCGTTTCCGTCATTACCTGCGCAAACAGGGAATCGAAAGCCCGGAATATATCGCAGTCAGCGAACCCCAGTTAAGGGGAGCATGGCATCTGCATGTACTCTATATCTGGAAAAACAGCCCTGCACCCTTTATTAAAAATGATATATTTTCTACCATCTGGGGACATGGCTTTACCAAAATACAGGCATTAAAAGACGATAACGTTGCTTCTTATCTGTGCGCTTATCTGTCTGATCTCGAACTGGATGAAGAGATGCAGACATATTTCCCGGATGATTCCCGGATAACCAGAACTGTCACGGATCTCCACGGAAAAGAAAAAAGGATCGCAAAAGGAATGAGGATGTACCTTTATCCCCCAAAGTTCAATATCATCCGCTATTCCAAAGGAATCAAAAAGCCGGAAAAAACCATGATGAGCTATGGAGAAGCCCTCAGCCTTGTGAAAGGGCAGGAGCTGAAATACGAAACCGCTTACCACCTGTCCGATGAAAAAGGGTTTTCCACCTTTATCAAAAAACAGGAATTTAAAGCTTCCCCACTGCTACCGGCTTCCGTCCTGCAACTTGATAAATCTCAGAATGGAGGAAAATAATATGCTTCGTAAAAAGCCCAAACCTGTACTCTACCGTGAATCCGGCATGGAATTCGACCCCAACGCCGGACTGCACCGGGTCTATGACTGGAAGCCCTATACCCTCCACCGCATACGCCGTATCCTAAAAGGACTGGATATGCGGATGGAAACCATATGGCAGGGCTACAAGGCCAACCGAAGACCCGGTTACTGTGAATTTTACCGTATTATCAGCATTTCAGACGGCAAAGTGATCCACCCCAGAATCAACCTCTATTCCCTGCAAAAATTCTTTGCCGGGCTGGACTTCCCTTTAGAGGATGAATATACCATACACGGAAAGCCTTCCCCCCGGAATCAGGGCGCAGAAGCTTTCCTAAGGGCTGTACAAGCCCTTCCAGACCATAACCAGACAGGAGGTGAACCCTATGCTGAAAAATTACCCGGATGTGCTGAACATCCATGACCTGTGTGAAATCCTCCGTATCGGCAAAAAGACCGCCTACAAACTGCTCCATGAGGGGAAAATCCCCTGCCGGAAAATCGGACGAGCCTACCGCATCCCAAAATCTCAAATTGTCCGATATCTTTTGGAAAATAATGTTGAAAATAACAAGGCATAATGTATATAATGATATTGAGAATGAATTGTGTACATTGGCCTTTAGAAAGGAAGATGTACATTGACAGGAACATTAATAACCAAAACTTTACCCTCTGGTAAATCCTACTATTATGTAAGGTTGAGCTATAAGGATCCCATATCCAATACATGGAAAAGCAAAACCTTATCCACCAAACTGGAAGTAAAAAACAATAAGCGCAACGCCAATGCCCTGATCCGGAAATACGAAGAACAATATGCCTATCTGGAAGAACCTCCGGCACTCTTCTCCCCGGATCTGGATCCTGAGATCACACTTTGCGATTATATGGATCTCTGGCTGGAAGGAAAGAAAAGGGATCTGAAAAAGAACACCTATGAAGGATATATCTACCGGGTAAATGCCATTAAACATTATTTCCAAAAAGACAACCCGAAAATGGTGGACGTTACCCCACGCATGATCGACATTTATTTCAAGTATGCCTTGCAGTATGGGAAGGTCAACCAGAAAACCCACAAACGGGAGCCACTGGCAGTCCGCTCCGTGCGAAGCTACAAAAGCATCCTGTATGCGGTATTCAACCAGGCAGTCATTGACGAACTGGTAAAAATGAACCCGGTGCTCACCATCTCCGTCCACGGAAAGAAAAACGCAGACTACAGTGAAGAGCTTCTTTTCCTTACAGAGGAAGAAATCTCCGACCTGATCCATTTTCTTTCCGAAAGATATCCGCGGCTTGTGGGGATCGCTTTCATGGGAGCCTATTACGGCCTGCGCCGTTCGGAAATCCTCGGACTGAAATGGTCGGCAGTCGATTTTACCAAAAAGACCATTTCCATCAACCACACGGTTGTCCGGGTCAAAACTGTTACGACTTCCAATTCCACAAAGACCTATTCCAGCAAACGGACACTGAACCTATTCGACACAGCGGAAAAATGTCTTTTACAGATCAAACGGGAACAGGAAGAAAACAAAGCTTTTTTTAAACGTGACTATAAAAATAAAGAAGGGTATGTCTTTACATGGGAAAACGGAGAAGCCTATGACCCGAACTATATCAGCCGAACCTTCAACCATGCGACAAAAGCGTTCGGCAGACCGGAGATCACGCTCCACAAGCTGAGACACAGTTGTGCTTCCATGCTCATCAATAAAGGCTGGGACATTAAGAAGCTTCAATACTGGCTAGGCCACAGCGATACCCAGACAACCCTGAATATTTATTCCCATTTTGACAGGCAAAGGCTGAACACAAGCATCAATGACCTTTCCGAAATCTCCCTTGCTACAGCGGATCTTTTTTCCAAATGATCAGGAAAATTTCTTAAAAGGGAAGAAAAAAATGTCAGAAACCACCAAAAAACAGGTGCTAAAACTTTTTTAGCTCCGGCCAATAAAAGTTTTGTGTAACGTTTTGTGTAACGCCAAAAAACGAAAATTTCAGGGGTCTCCAAGGGAGCTTTTTCAGGCAAAAGAAAACACCGGAGAAGCCTATAAAATAAGGTTTTCCGGTGTTCCCAACCATTTAGTCGAAGCGACAGGATTTGAACCTGCGGCCTCTGCGTCCCGAACGCAGCGCTCTACCAAACTGAGCCACGCTTCGATTTCTTTATTTATCAGCCATATCTCGCGACTGCAAAAATTATTATATTCATTTTCATAGCATTTGTCAACACTTTTTTTAAAAAATTTCAAAAAACACGAAAAAACTTTTTTGAAGATTTCAGAGAGTACGTTTTTCCTTCTTAAATATATAAAAACGCTGTCAAATACAGGGAAATCCATTGAAATCCCACAATTTTTAGGCTATATTAAAGTCACAATACCAAAAGGGGATTTTTTTATGAATGTAAAAGACATCAGCACACACTGTACACGGACAGAATTTGTCGGAACCACAGTTCTTGATACTATTGGACTTGTGATCTCCGGCATTGACGATACACTTCTTCAAAAAATGAACATCGGTACCAAATACCATGCTCTCGGGCTTTTCAGCTCCCGGACAGGCGCTGCCGGACAGCTCACCGCCATTGATGATGCGGTAAAAGCCACCAACACAGAAATTCTTTCCATTGAACTGCCCAGAGATACCAAAGGCTGGGGCGGCCACGGAAACTATATTGTACTGGGAGGAAATGATATTTCTGATGTACGTCACGCAGTCCAGCTTGCTCTGGAGCTTACCGAAAAATATGCAGGGGAGCTTTATATCAGTGAATCCGGTCACCTGGAATTTGCCTATTCTGCAAGCGCAGGTCCTGCTCTTCAGAAAGCCTTTCATGCGGAACCCGGGGAAGCCTTTGGTTTTATGGCAGGCTCTCCTGCCGCCATCGGCCTTGTTATGGCAGACACTGCCATGAAAGCGTCCTCTGTAAAAATTACAAGCTATATGACGCCTGATATGGGAACCGCTCACTCCAATGAGGTTATCCTTTCCCTTTCCGGCGATGCAAGCGCTGTAAAGGAGGCTGTCCTTAATGCCCGGCAGATTGGTCTGGAGCTTCTGATCGCCATGGGAAGCTATCCGGAAATCCCCGGTACCCCTTATCTGTAAACCAAATTCCCGGAAGCAGCAGCTTCAACTGCAGCTTCCGCAGATATTCAAAAACCCGGCTTCCAAAACATACAGGGAGCCGGGTTCTGCTTTATTCTGTTTTTATCATACGATAACCTACGCCGATATGTGTCTGGATATATTGAGGTGAATCCGGGCCCTTTTCTATTTTCTTTCGAAGCGTCGCCATAAATACACGGAGAGAGGCAACGTCATTTTCCCAGTTGCTCCCCCAGATATTCTGGGTAATGAAAGTGTGTGTCAGAACCTTCCCGACATTTCTGGAAAGGAGGCAGAGAAGCTTGTATTCAATAGGGGTCAGGTGAAGTTCCTCCTCATCCAGATATGCGCAGCCGGCAGCATAGTCAATGCGCAGAGCGCCGTTTACAAAAACAGACGCTTCTGCAGGTGAGCCATTTTTGATCATGGCCAGACGTCTCTGTACGACACGAAGTCTTGCCAGAAGCTCTTCTACAGAAAATGGTTTGGTCAGATAATCGTCGGCTCCTGCATCCAGAGCGTCAATTTTGTCCGTATCCTCACTGCGGGCGCTGATAACAATAATCGGCATGGTGGACCAGGAACGGATTCTGCGGATCACTTCCACTCCGTCAATATCAGGCAGACCGAGATCCAGAAGAACAATATCCGGATTGTGGGAGGACGCTTCAAGAATGGCAGTTTCTCCGTTTCCGGCTACCAGATAACGATAGTCGTGTGTTTTCAGTGTGGTTGTGATCAGATTTTTTACAGAAGAATCATCTTCCACTACTAATATCAACGGTTTATTCATGTAATTGTACCTCCTCAGCTGGTAATGTAAAAGTAAATACGGTTCCATGGGGAACATTATCAGAAACACTGATAGACCCTCCATGTGCATTTATAATGGACTTACACAGAGAAAGTCCAAGTCCGAGACTCCTCCGGCTGTCTGCCACCCGGTTCGAGCCTGTGTAGAACATATCAAATATCTGCTTTTTATTTTCATCAGAAATACCCGGACCATCATCGGATACAGAAATAACAGCCCAGTTATCTTTCCGGAAAGTAGAAATCCGGATCTCCGATCCCCGGGGAGTATATTTAATTGCATTATCCACCAGATTTATAATAACCTGAACAATCAGCTTTGCATCCATTTTTGCCAGAAGCAGATCATCCTGATGCTTTACCGTAATATGATGTTCCACAGAAAGTCTGTTTACGTGGCGGAGGGCTTCTGTAACCACCTCGTCTGCCAGTTCTGTGGAAATACGCAGATTCAGCCTTCCCTCTTCCAGACGGGTAACAGACAGAAGGTTTTCCACAAGGTTGATCAGCCACATGGAGTCATCATAAATATCCTGATACAGAGTTTTTTTTGTGCTTTCGTCAAACAAACTGCTGTTTGACAGAAGATTGCTGGCGTTTCCTGAAATAGAAGTCAGCGGAGTACGAAGGTCATGAGAAATTGTGCGAAGAAGATTCGCTCTCAGCTGTTCGTTTTTTGCCAGGATGGCCGCCTCTTCTTTCTCATGGGCATTTTTCTCATTTTCCATGGCAAGAGCACATTCTCCCAGAATAGAAAGAAGAATATTGTTTTCGGAGGCATCCAGAGGCTGTTTTCCGGCTGCAATCCCCACCACTCCGTAAACAGAATCATTTACCCGGATAGCGAGATAGAGACATTTGGCATTGGAAAGCGTCTGGGTGGTAGCGCCTGCGTGACGGTTGTTTTTAAACACCCATTCAGCCACTGCGCTTTCATTTCTTGTGAGATAATCAGAGGCGGTATCTTCTTCACCGGCAGAAAATGTCATGGGAGCCGCCAGGGTATTTTTTTCCGCAGGATAGATCACTATATCTCTGTTCAGAAGTTTTGTAAGCTGATGAGCCGTAGAAGTCAGAATCGCGTCACGGTCTGTAGCCTGCTGAAGTATCTGACTGGTATCAAACAAAATCTTTGTACGAAAGGCCGTACGGGCAGACTGACTGGCAATCGTCTTCATCCGTGTGGTAAGTGTTCCGGTCAGAAAGGCTGAAATAAACATTACCACAAAAGTAACAGGATAGCCCCGGTCATATGCCATAAGTGTAAATTTGGGGTCTGTAAACAAAAAGTTAAACACAAGCACACTGACAATCGAGGTGATCAGGCTGTAAACCCGGTTTACCGTTACAATGGAAGTTACCAGTACCGCAAGTACATATACCGTAATAATATTTGCCTCGTCAAAGCCAAGCTGCTGAAAAAGGTAGCCCAGGCAGCTGGCTGCTGACAGGATAAAAATACTTTTTAAAATGTCAGATGCGGAAAAGATAATATGATTTTTCTGATTGTGAACAGTCGGAGTGCGGTTCGGAGTCTGATCCGGAATAATATGCACATCCATATTTGGAGCATTGGTAATAAGCTGTTCTGTAAGAGAAGGTTTTCCCAACAGACGCTTTCCTGTGACTGTACTTCTTCCGATCACAATCTTGGAAACCCCGGACAGTTTTGCAAATTCTGCGATCTGAAGGGGTACATCGTCTCCGTAAACGGTTTCTATGGTGGCTCCCAGCTGTTGGGCAAGGTAAATATTTGAACGGAGCCGCTGTCTGTCTTCTTCCGTCATTGCAGAAAACTGTGAGGTTTCTACAAACAGAGCAGTAAAGGCTCCACGGAAAGCGTTTGCCATTCTCGCTGCCGTCCGGATGATCTTTGCGTTAGACGGAGAAGAAGAAAGACAGACTAGTATATGTTCATCTGTATAATAATCACTTTTGCTTCTGATACGTGCAGACTCAGTCCTTTTGTTTACCCTGTCCGCACATCTTCTGAGCGCAAGCTCTCTCAGGGCAGTCAGTGTTTCCAGGCTAAAGGTAAAACTGTCTGTTTCAGAAGAATCTGAACTTTTTTCATAGGAAAGCCGTTCAAGAAGTTCCTGGGGTTCAATATCAACAAGCTTTACCTGGTCAGCATTGTCAAAAACAGAATCCGGAATGCGTTCAGAGATTCTGTTTCCGGTAATTGCTGTCACCATATCGTTAAGGCTCTCAATATTTTCTACATTGGCAGTAGTATAAACATCAATGCCTGCTTTTAAAAGCTCATAGATATCCTGATACCGCTTATGATGCCGGCAGCCGTCTGCATTTGTGTGGGCAAGTTCGTCTATAAGAATAAGTCCGGGCTTTATTTTTATGGCTTTATCAAGGTCAAACTCTTCCACAGGAGTTCCATTATGTTTGGAATGGAGAGGCGGAAGCAGTTTCAGACCATTCAGCCGGGCCCGGGTCTGAGGATGAGCATTGGGCTTAATGTAACCTACCGCAACATCTGTACCATGCTTTTTTTCCATATGGGCAGCATCCAGCATTGCATATGTCTTTCCCACGCCTGCCGCATAGCTGAAAAAAATCTTCAGATGCCCCCTTTCCGGAGAGGACATCTGATCGGATGCTGCTGCCATATCTGCACTCTGATTTTGTTTTTCCACACTATCACTCCTCGTTATTTCATACAGGCATTATAACCTATCTGACAAAATCCTGCACAAAAATATGTTGGACACAATTATTTTTATTATCATAAACATTGTGAACAGTAACTATTTTTCCAGGTATGCAGCCTTCAGCAACCGGATAAATAATTCTGCTTCCTGGGAACGGCTGCCTTTTTTCCACAAAGCATTCACAAGAAATTTCTGTGAGTTAAGAGGCATAACAGGAAGTCCCAGCGGCTCACATGCAAGGATGTTCTCATCCAGCAGAAAAAGAAACGAGCCCAGCTTTTGATCCGGCTCTGTGTTTACATCCGCCCGGATAAATCCAAAATCAATTTTTCCTGTATTCAGCTGCTTCTGGATATCCTTTGCAGAGCCATAAAAAAGGCTCAGCTCGCAGCCGGGAGCCTGTCGGGAAAACCTTTCCAGAAGGTCATTTAAAAGAGAGACCTCTTCTGTGTGCTCAAAGGCAATAGAAAGCATTGAGGGCCTGTCGGAACTGATCACGGTCCGGCTGCTGTCGCCAAAGAAAATATCCAGTTTTTTCAGTAAGAGAAAGCACAGGGCAAAAACAACAGCTACTGCGCAGATCAGAATCAGTTCTTTCATAAAATCATCCCTTCATGTTGCGTATTTACGGAAGCTTTATTCCAATCAAATGTGGAAACACTTCTGAATATCTCTGATGTTCCCAAGAACAAGCATGGTATTATTTTCCGGAACAGGAGTATCTGATTTAATATTCAGATTCATGACTCCCTGATGTTTAAATGCCATGATATTAATGTTGTGCTTGTTTCGGATGTCAAGCTGCCCAACAGTTCTTCCCACCCAGTTTTCCGGAACAGAAATTTCAAAAATAGCATGTTCGTCATCCAGCTCCACATAGTCCAGAATATGGTCTGCACTGTAGCGGATCGCTGCCCATTCAGCCATCTGCTTTTCCGGATAAATAACTTCATCAGCGCCGTTTTTCAGGAGGAATTTGGCGTGAACATCTCTGGCAGCTCTGGAAACAACATATTTTGCACCCAGCTCACTGAGCAGGGAAGTGGCTTCCAGAGAACTCTGAAAATTATCTCCAATGGCCACAATACATACATCGAAATTCCTTACTCCAAGAGATTCCATAAATCCTTCCTTTGTGGCATCACCAATCTGTGCGTTTGTAACATAAGGAAGAATGGCATCTACTCTTTCTTCATTTCTGTCAATAGCCATTACCTGATGATTAAGCTCATCCAGTTTCATTGCAATATGACGTCCGAATCTTCCAAGTCCTATCAGTAAAATTGATTTCATCATAATAATCGTCTCCTTTTATTAACCTACTGTAATTTTTTCCTGCGGATATCTGGAACCGTAGGAATTTCTTTCTGAAAGTGCGGCAAAAATAAGTGTCAGGCCTCCAACTCTGCCAAAGAACATAAGCAGAATCAGAATCAGTCTTGAAACCATTCCAAGAGTTGGGGTCAGTCCAAGGGACAGACCGACCGTGCCGATTGCAGAGCTTGTTTCAAACAGAGCGGAAATCAGCGGAACATCTTCAATGTAGCTAATTATCATACCGCCTCCCAGAAACAGAACCAGATACATCAGCAGAATGGTCGCAGCATTTTTAATCACACTGTCCGGAACGCGTCTGCGGAAAAAATGAGCAGAGTCGTTTTTGCGGAATACGGACAGAGCTGACGAAAACAGAACTGCGATTGTAGTTGTTTTCATACCTCCGGCTGTGGAGCCGGGAGAACCGCCGATCAGCATCAGGATGATCATCAGCATCAGCCCGGTTTCTGTAAGCAGGGTCAGATCCGCCGTGTTAAAGCCCGCTGTTCTTGGCGTTACAGACTGGAACAGAGATGTCAGCAGCCTTTCCCCCAGCGGCAGACCGGAAAATTCACAGAAAAAGAAGTAAACAGCCGGAACTGTGATCAGAACAGCAGTAACCGTCAGAATCACTTTACTCTGCATATTATACTTTTTAAAATGTAATTTATTTTTTTTGATATCTGCCCAGGTAACAAAGCCCACGCCGCCCGTTACGATCAAGGCCATGATCGTGAAGTTTACAAGAGGATTGGAGGCATAGGAGGTCAGAGAGGAAAACGGCTCCCTGACACCGATCAGATCAAATCCTGCATTGCAGAAAGCAGATACCGCATGGAACAGAGAATACCACAGTCCCTTCAGAATACCGAAATCTTTGCAGAATACAGGCATCAGAAGCGCTGCTCCAATCAGCTCTATAAAGATACTGGTTTTCAGAATAAACTTGGTCAGACGCACAATACCGCCTACCTGGTGGGCGGAGATTGCCTCCTGCATGGTACTTCGCTGCATCAGGCCGATTTTCCGTCCTGAAGCTACAGCAATGGCAACAGCAATTGTCACAACACCCATACCGCCAATCTGGATCAGCGTCAGAATGATCGCCTGTCCAAATTCAGACCAGTAGGTTGCAGTATCATGAATGATAAGTCCTGTTACACAAACTGCCGATGTGGCAGTAAAAAGGCTGTCTGCAAAGGATGCGCCATTTCCGTCCCGGGTGGACAGCGGAAGCATCAGAAGCAGGCTGCCAAGAAGTATTACAGAAAAAAATCCCAGGATGATCACCTGAAAAGAAGTAAAATGTCGATGTTTTCGGTTTCCTGTATGATTCATTGCGGCGATTGCCTCCCTTTATCTCGTCTTTATGTTGCCTTAATCATATCTTAATTCGTATTAAGTATGTATAAATAAGAATTTGCTGATATTAAGATTGTATAAAGACGGAAGAAGTTATCACAGGAATAATGTAACCGGTAGTGTAACCAGGACAGTAAGAAGAGATACGGCTGCCAGAATAAAAACAGGAAGTCCGATAAACATAGCCAGAACAGCCGCATGGGGATGGCGAAAGGCGAAGCGCTCTGCGCGGTTATCAAACCTGTCTTCTAATTTGTGTATGGATTTTAAAATACTGGACATAATCATTTCTCCATTCTTATTTTATAGTAAGAAGTCTGTTTTCAGACTTTCCTCTGTTCTGAAATTATGGTAACACGGAAAAAATTAAGATAGGAAAAATGCATTGCCCTGTAGAATAAAAGTTCTATAAAGAAGGAGGGCCGGGCTGTATGGCCCGGCGAGTATGAAAAAGAAAAATTTAATTTATGTAAAAAAGCATTCGCTTTATTTACTAAATACTATAAATGGAATTTGTGATGAAAATGTGAGGATAAATTGAAAAAAAGGTGATGTAATTCTAAAAAACCTGTAAAATCACAGGTGCCGGAACCGGGATTCCGGAATATATTCCAGAATTCTGAGACATACAGAACAAAATGTCCTCATGGAAGATGATCTGGAATGCATTTTGACCTGGATACTGTGAACGGAGTAAAAAAGGGCATAATTTTTACGGAGCCTGACCTGATGAAAAAAAAATATTGTAAAATACAGCCGCCTTCTATATAATAGGAAAAGAAAAAACAGGAAAAGCAAACGAGCGCTTTGCTCATAGACAACTCTCAGGAGGAAAATAATGAAAAGAGAAACAGTTGTTGTACTTGATTTCGGCGGTCAGTATAATCAGTTGATTGCCCGCCGTGTAAGGGAATGCAATGTATATTGTGAAATCTATTCCTACAAGACAGATATTGAAAAAATAAAAGAAATCCAGCCTAAGGGAATTATTTTTACAGGCGGACCAAACAGTGTATATCTGGAAGATTCACCTGCGTATACAGAAGAAATTTACAAACTCGGAATCCCGATCCTGGGAATCTGCTACGGCTCTCAGCTTATGATGCACCAGCTTGGCGGAAAGGTAGAAAAAGCCCCTGTGCGCGAATACGGAAAAATTGAGGTTCATGTAAACACTGACTCTGCCCTGTTCCAGGGAGTTTCTCCAAAAACAATCTGTTGGATGAGTCATAACGACTACATTTCCAAAGAAGCTCCCGGCTTTGAAATTTCTGCCCGGACAAATGACTGCCCTGTAGCTGCAGTGGAAAATAAAGAAAAGAAGCTTTATGCAGTTCAGTTCCATCCGGAGGTGCTTCATACTCAGGAAGGAACCAAAATGCTGTCAAACTTTGTATATCAGGTATGCGGATGTGCCGGAGACTGGAAAATGGATTCTTTTGTAGAAGATTCCATTAAAGCGATCCGTGAAAAGGTCGGAAACGGAAAGGTTCTCTGCGCCCTTTCAGGCGGAGTGGATTCTTCTGTTGCAGCAGTCCTTCTTTCAAAAGCGGTAGGAAACCAGCTTACCTGCGTATTCGTGGATCACGGTCTTCTCCGCAAAAATGAAGGCGATGAGGTGGAAGCTGTCTTTGGCCCGGAAGGTTCCTATGATCTGAATTTTATTCGTGTAAATGCTCAGGAACGTTTTTATGAAAAACTGAAGGGCGTTGAGGAGCCGGAGCGTAAACGTAAAATCATCGGCGAAGAATTTATCCGTGTATTTGAGGAGGAAGCAAAAAAAATCGGCGCCGTGGATTTCCTTGTACAGGGAACCATTTACCCGGATGTTGTTGAAAGCGGCGTAGGGGGCGAGTCCACTGTTATCAAATCACACCACAATGTGGGAGGACTTCCTGACTATGTTGATTTTAAAGAAATCATTGAGCCTCTGAGAAATCTGTTTAAAGATGAAGTGCGTAAAGCGGGACTGGAGCTTGGCATTCCGGAGTATCTTGTATTCCGCCAGCCGTTCCCGGGCCCGGGACTGGGCATCCGTATTATCGGAGAGGTAACTGCTGAAAAAGTAAAAATGGTTCAGGAGGCTGATGCGATCTGGCGTGAAGAGATTGCAAACGCAGGCTGGGATAAAAAGGTAAATCAGTACTTCGCAGCACTGACAAATATGAGATCTGTCGGAGTTATGGGAGACGAAAGAACCTACGATTATGCCATTGCCCTTCGCGCAGTAACCACTACAGATTTTATGACTGCGGAAAGCGCTGAGCTTCCGTGGGAAATTATCGGAAAAGCTACCAGCAGGATCGTTAATGAAGTAAAACATGTAAACCGTGTTCTTTATGACTGCACCGGAAAACCTCCGGCAACAATTGAAATGGAATAAAGAAATGTAATAAATTTATAAAAGCTGAGACAGAAAACTGACTCAGCTTTTATTTATTCAGGTTGCTTTAGAATTCCGGCTCAATAAGACCGTAAGTGTTTCCTTTACGTTTGTAAACAACATTTACCTGATCTGTCTCTGCATTAACAAATACAAAGAAGTTATGTCCCAGAAGTTCCATCTGAACACATGCATCCTCAGGATACATTGGCTTGATATCAAACTTCTTGGTACGGATGATTTTTACTTCTTCATCCTCCTCATAATCTTTTTCCAGATACTCCTGCTGGAAATTGCCAGGTGCCTGCTTCCTGTCTACAATTTTATTTTTGTATTTACGCAGCTGACGCTCAATTACTTCTTCCACCAGGTCAATAGATACATACATATCATTGCTTACCTGCTCGGAGCGTATAATATTTCCCTTCACTGGGATTGTAACCTCGATCTTCTGTCTTTCTTTTTCAACACTTAAAGTTACTACAACTTCGGTGTCAGGAGTGAAATACCTTTCCAGCTTTCCAAGCTTGTCTTCAACGGCTGTTCTAAGCCCTTCAGAAACTGTGATGTTTTTTCCGCTAATAATAAATTTCATACATCCATCCCCTTTGCTGTTTATTTGGGTAATGTCCACGCAGGTAAAAATCTGCGTCTATTACTTATGGGTTCATTATACCACATACTTATGAATTTTAACAACACTTTACGAAATTTTTATATTAATAATTGATAAATTTCGCTATTAACTGATAAAAGCAGATACTCATAGGCTCTGTTTCTTACTGCACCCCGGAAACACACATCTGAAGACTTCTGTTTTCAGAAGGATCTTCCAGAAGTTCTGTTCCTTTCTTGTCTGTTACACAGTAAAGACCTTTTCCGCTTCCTTTTGGCGCATCACTGGAAATTTCCAGACGATAGGTTTTTCCCGGCTCTACAGAGATTTTTTCTTTCAGGAAAGGATAAAGAGCTGTATTCTCTTTCATTCCATAGGTATCCCCATTTTTTTCATAAATCACCTTTCCTGTATCTTTTTCTTTCAGCACCACATTCAAGCTGTTGATCTCACTGTTGCCCGGCTCTGTGTATATACGGATCTTAATTCCGGAAAGTGTATAACCGTCTGCTGTAAATTCCTGTATCACCGGAACATTTTCTTCCAGCATAACCACATTCTCTGCTTCCATATTCTGCCTGCTGTTGTCAAAGAAATTTATTTTTCCCTGAAGGACACCTGCCGCACATACAGTCATTGGAAGTACAAATGCAGCCACTCCAAACAGAAAGGCTGCCCTTATCTGCCACACCATCCCGCCGGCAATGACATTTCCTTTTCTGCTGTGATATCTGGGATGTCCGAATACTACATAAATCAGCAATACCACCCACATGGCAGTACAGAGAAGCTCCTGGTCATGGAACCCGTAAAGATCCCACATACGTACGGAAAACTCACGGTCTTTTAGAATATATTTGAGAATACCGCTGTTCAGCACTCTCTCATCAACCATACTCTGGCTGCAGAAAATATACATAGCAAGCATAAAAATATTTGTTACCATATAAAGAAGATTTCCGTTACCATTCATCATAAAGTTCAGGACAAGGAATGGCGCCATTAAAAGGATCCACTGGGGATTCCAGGTAGAAAATCCAAAGATTGCAAAGCTTACTGCCACACAGAAAAATACGGACCATGACCGAAGCTCATCCTGCGTCTCTGCTTTTTTCTGATAAGCCCACACCAGCACAAAGGCTGCTGCCGCTGCAAGAAGATTGATCCCGCTGAAAAATCCCAGAGAAAAAGGCTTCTGTACATATTCCAGCGCTCCAAAACCAAATACATTTCTTCTAAACGCTTCAGATCCTATATTTGGAAGAATCTCTGCAAGCAAAGGAGCAAGCATAACAGCAGTATATTTAATCAGATTTCTGATCTTCTTTTCCTTCAGAAGCAGAAGTACCAGGAAATAAAGCACTGCATGATATTTAAAGGTTGCAGCAAATCCACACATAAGGGCAAACTGCCACATTTTCCCCCGAAGGAAAAAATAAAATCCCAGTACCAGAAAGAGCACAGTAAATATGTCATACTGGCTGAAAATAAACTGGCTGAACACACCCATCGGAAATACAAGAAACGCAAACTTACACAAAAGAGACTTTTTCTCGCCAAATCCCATTTCTTTTCCGATTTTGTAAATAATCTGAGCAGTAACAAAATATAAGATAACCGAAAGAAGCTTATACCACATAATATTAATAAAACTGTTTGTCAGCATTGCTTCCGGTGCGTGTCCTGTAAGATAAAGGGGCAGATTCCAGACCGCATAGGCAATAAACGTACTTGGCAGATAATTTGCCCAGTATCCTCCTGACTGCTCATAGCTTGCCTGATAAAAATCCGCGAAATGTTCATACATCAGAAAGGAACGGTTTCCTGTAAGCTTTACATCAGAATGAGCGCAGGTCACAAAAAGAACTGCCAGTATCAGGAAAGACAAAATCCAGTCCAGTCTGCAGAGATCGTTTCCGCTCCACAGCTTCATACTGTTCCACCGGTCTTTTTTTCTGCCCATCCAGCCTGATGCATATGCTGCTTTTTTCTTATTCATGAATACTCTCCTGTTTTTCCCTGTCACTCTCTTTTCCAAAAACATCTTTAGCCTGGATAAATCCATTACGGTTTCTCTGTACTTCCCCACTGAATTTCTCAGGTTCTTTCACAGAAGCATCTGCGCTGTATCTGATACTGTCCACCTGCATTGTCTCACTGTTTTCAGACTCTTTTTCTGTTAAATCTTTTTTCCGGAACTCTGCCTCTCTGTTTTCCTGGGTTTCAGATTCTCTGTTCTGTTGACATTTTTTGTCCTCATCCTCAAAATTCAGACGCTCTTCTTCCACTACCAGAGGTCTGTCCAGTACCCTTGTATTAATACTCAGTACATATTCTCCAAGAAATCCGATAAAGAACAGCTGAAGAGCTCCCAGAAAGAACATACCGATGACCATAGGAGCAATGCCTGCTGAAAAACGATCCCAGTACATCAGCTTCAGAATCAGATATACAATACCTGCCGCAAAGCTCAGACCGCCAATAATAAAACCGGCAAAAGTTGCCAGACGCATCACTACTTTAGAATATGAGGTAATACCAATCATGGCATAATCATAAAGGCTGTAAAAATTATTTTTGCTTTTTCCTGCTCTTCTTTTAGGCTGAGTATAGGGAATTGCTTTATAATCAAACCCAAGCTCTGCAATGATTCCACGAAGATAGGGCATGGGATCATGAAGGTCTCGCACCACGTCTACAAATTTTTTGTCATACAGTCCAAAACCGGTAAACTGTTCAATATGGTCGATCTCTGTGATCTTTCTGATCATCTTGTAATACAGACCACGGATCCTGTACATTCCCTTTCGTTCCTGACTGGCATTTTTCACACCGATCACGATTTTATTTCCCTGTTCCCATTCTCTGACAAATTTCGGGATCATCTCTACCGGGTCCTGAAAATCAGCGCACATACGAACCACACAGTCTCCATATGCCTGTTTCATACCGTAAACAGGAGATCTGGCCTGACCGAAGTTTTTTGCATTAAAAATAGCCTTAATGTTTTTATTATTGGCACACAGTCCGCGGATCAGCGCCTGCGTATTGTCTTTGGAATGATTGTCAATAAACAAAATCTCATAGTCATAATCACTGAGGTCGCGCTCCATTACTTCTGTAACTGCTTTTGACAGTGGAACCACGTTTGCCTCTTCATTATATGTAGGAATTACCACTGAAATTTTCTTTTTCATTTTTTATCTCCTGTACTCTGGCTTTTCAGCCAGGCAATGGTTTCTCTGATTCCCTGCTCAAACGTATACTCCGGTACAAAACCTGTATCCTGATAAAGAGAATCAATATCTGCGCAAAGGTTCATTACAGCGCCTTTGGGATATGGTCTGGCTCCGATCCCCGGATTCCTGTAATCTGTAAGCTCTGCCATTTTCTGTATATAATCCCGAAGCAGCGCAGGCTGTCCGCTTCCTACGCAGTACACGGCTCCGTCCCGTCCTTTTTCTCCAATAAGATAAAAGGCGCGGCCTGCGTCTGCGCTGAAAAGATATTCCCATCTCTGCATTCCGGGTGTAAATTCTGTAGGCTCCCCTGCCAGCATTTTTCTGAGGCCGGAGGCGATCATGGTAGTTTCTTTTTCATAAATTCCATAAACACTGAATATTCTGGGCCAGATACACTCTATTCCCAGTTCCTTGCAAAGCATCCTTGCCAGATATCCGGATGCCAGCTTTGCCGCTCCGTAAGGAGTTGTGGGATTTGCCGCGCTTTCTGGTGAAATCCTGTCCAGATCCAGCAGACCGTACTCTGCCTGGGATCCGGCTCCGATAAAACGTTTACAGCCAAGAGCTGCCGCTGCCTTTACTGCTGCTAAAGTATACCCGATGTTCCGGCTTTGAAGCTCTGTGCTTGAATTTCTGTTTTCTCCGGTATTCCCCCAGGCAATATGATAAAACGTATCGCATTCCTGCGAAATCATTTCCGGCAACCTGTCCAGATGCTCCAGAGAACAGTCCGCAAATTTGATCAGACTGCTTTCCGGCAAACGGGAACGCTTTTTTGACCCTTCCCGTACAACTGCATAAACCTCTGTTCCATGCTTTATGCATTCTTCTATTAAAGCCACGCCGATCATACTGGTGGCTCCTGTTACAATAATCCGCTGCATAATTTTCCTTCTTATTTAACTTTTGTACTGTCTTTAGAATATATGAAATCAGAAAAACTCTTCTGTTTTTCTATTGTTTCTGCTGTCTGGCAGAATATTTTTGTCTGATTTAAAGAGCATAAAAATACTCTGGCGTATTGTCTCATTCATTTTCAGTGTAATGACGCAAAGTGAATTTTCCGTCTGTAAGGCGAAGGAATAAGGCGATGCGGCAGCATCGGCGATTGACGACAGCCCGGCAGCTGGAAATTCAGACAATTATTATGCGAATGTGAATGAGACATTATACTACTTCTGCTACGGAAGAGGAATGTACATATTTTCTTCCAGCTCCTCCCTGGAAAGAAACGGATACATGTCCTCAAGAGGCGCAGACACCATTTTTCCATCCGGAAGCTTTTTCGATGAGGTTTTCGGCTCGGTTTTCTGATACCTGGTTACAAAAACCTCACATACAGCCGCTCCATCCATTTCCAATACTTCCTTAATCGTATCCGCCAGTTTTTCTGAGCTGTGAATACATCTGTACGGAAATCCATAAGCCGGAATAAGCTTCTGAAGATCCGGAAAGCTCAGGTCGCCGCTCTCCTGTCCAACTCCCACCAGAGGCTCTCCAAAATAGCTCTGCTGAGTCTGTCGAATGGAATGATATCCCTGATTGTTGATTACAAAAAGTTTTATCGGAAGATGATTCTGCCTGATTGTCTGCAGTTCCTGAATATTCATCTGAAGGCTTCCTTCTCCGGTTACACAGACTACCGGCTGTTTCCCGGATGCAATACACACCCCTGTTGCCCCCGGAAGGCAGAATCCCATAGACGCTGTATTGGGATTTGTAATAAAGCGCTGACCTTTTTTTACACGAAAAGCCTGACTTCCTGCAACTCTGGAAGTTCCCACACTGACCATAAGATTCTGGTTTTCCTTCATGGCTCTGGACAGTTCTTCATAAAACGCATAAATATTTGTGCAGCCATCCTCCACAATTTCATAATGACCGGACACAACAACCGGATATTTTTGCTTCCATAAAAGACACTGATTTCTCCATGCATTTCCCTGGAATAAGGGGTTTTCCTTGGAAGCTCCACGTTTTTTTGCAGCCTTTATCAGCTTTCGGATCAGCTCTCCGGCATCGCCGCATACAGGCAGACTGACATGCAGGCTTGGTTTTTTCAGTTCATTTTCATCAATATCGTTCAGAATGGTATAGCTTTCTCTTGCCCAGTCCTGATACCGGAATCCTGTCTGTGCAAATCCCTGACGATTGCCAAGAGAAAGAAGCACGTCGCTGTTCTGAAGTGCAAAGTTACCTGGTCTTGTTCCTGTTCCCCCGCTTCTTCCCACAAACAGGGGATGATCCGACTCAATGGCATCCACGCTGCTCATACCTGTTACCACCGGAACTCCCAGAAGCTCAGCAAGCTGATAAAAGTCCTCATGCGCCCCTGCCAGCCGTACACCATTTCCCGGTGAAAGAACCGGCCGTTTGCTTTCCTGCAATTTATCCAGAATCTGCTCTACCGTCTCATCTTTTATTTCCCGGGGCTGCTGTTCAGGATTTTCTTCCGGATCATAGGCTTTCAGATCATCTGTTTCTATGACTGCCCCCTGAACATCAAGAGGAATGTCCAGCCATACCGGTCCCGGCCTTCCATTTACAGCCAGATAAAGAGCCTTTTCCAGATGGTACCGGATGTTCTCCGGATGAACGATCATGTGAGCATACTTTGTCAGGCTTTTTACTACCGGAACAATATTGCATTCCTGCACTCCCATGCTGCGAAGAGGCAGACCTGAGGCAGAAACCGTAGTTGCATAGCGCGCCTGACCTGAAAATACCAGCATCGGAATGGAATCCATCCATGCCCCCAGAACCCCGGTAATTGCATTTGTAGCTCCCGGTCCCGTGGTGACACAGACTGCTGCCATTTTATTTCCAAGACGGGCATAGGCCTCTGCCGCCATGGCACATGCCTGTTCATGATGCTGATAAGTACAGTGCAGCATTTTATGATGTCCAAAAGCATCATTCATATGCATGGCTCCGCCTCCGGTAACAGTAAATACATCCCGGATTCCCCACTGTGCAATATATTCCGCTATATAATCAGATACCTTCTGTTTCATTTTCTTTCTCCATATCAACTGTTGCTTCAGCCTTCTGATATATTATCTGAAGCTTTTTTCTGCATCTTTGACATCCTACAGATACGCCTGGCATTTCTGAACGCATACCATACGCTTTCCGGATGCCTCAATAGGAATTTCATCTACATAAGTAACGTCGATCTGAGCTTCCTCTCCCAGATATTTCCGGTAGGAAGCCACTACCTCATCTTCATTGACTCTTGTCCGGTCAGCATTTAAAAGCAGCTCGTATCTTTTCTTTTCCCACTGAATGCATTTTGCCTGATGTACAATCCCTTCCATATTGATCAGTACATTCATAAAAACATGAATGGACAGAGGTTCTCCCTTGCAGTTATACATCATGGAGCCGCGGCGTCCGTATATTTCTGTGAAATAACCATGTTTTCTGCCCTTTTCATCTGTTACTTCCTGATAAATTCCTGTATCGCCTGTGTCATAACGGATCATAGGAAAAGCTTTATTATAAAAATCAGTTACAACGATTCTTCCCAGTTCTCCCGGTTTCACCGGTTCATCTGAATCAAGGCTCAGCATTTCAATATAAAAATTATAAAGGTCTACCGTATACCGGTCCTCCTCGCCAACCTGGCATGCAAGAAAACCGTTCTCATTATTTCCATAAGAACGGACTGCCGAAAAGCCAAAGATTTCCCGAATCAGGTCATATGTTTTCTGAGGAAGCGCCTCGCCCATGGCGAAAACCATTTCCACATCCCATTTTCTGATAGCAACTTTTTTCCTTTTCAGATAATCTGCAAGAACTGTCAGAGCGCTGGAATATGCAACCAGAACCTGAATCCTGTCTTTTCGTATTTTTTCACAGATATCTGCAAGGGCATCGTCTCCCATGTTGGAGATATCGATCATGATCAGATTATTTTTAAAGGATTTCCATTTGGAGATCACATTTTTACCCGGGATCCATACACGGAACTCTCCCCGCTTCATTCCCATGCGAAATCCGTTCAGCTCCATAAAGGAAATAAAGTTCATATTCACACGGTTCATTTTATCCCCATCGCATAAAACAGTAAACGGCGCGCCTGTTGAACCGCTTGTTTTCAGACGGAACAGACTGTCTTTTCTGTCACGGAATGTATCGCAGAGAACTGCATCCATATTCTCGTTATATTTCATTTTTGTCATAACAGGAAACTCTGTAATATCCTGTGCGTCCTGATAATTTTTATAATAAGGAGAATGCTTTTTGGCATAATCAAGAAGCATTTCCACACGGCGCTGTGCATACTCCTCTGTAATTCCCTCTACAATCTCCCTTTTATTTACTTTTTTTATTTTTTCAAGCTTTCCGCCGTGAAGCTTATCCAGTATATTAAACGCTGTTCGTCTTAAAATTTCTCCCGCCTGCATTCTTTTTCCTTCCTCATTTATGATGTAGAATCAATATCATTGTTTTTTCTGTTTTGGGCCACTGCCTGCTTTCCATAATCCAAGAAGGATTACTGCTGCCACACGTATTACATTGGCAATGAGCACGGCTGCCGCAAAACCCATAATACCGCTCTTTTCTGTAAAAATCAACACAAGGACTGCAATCACAGCCAAATGTATGATCTGAAGGATCAACTGCCACTTTTCCTCTGTGAAAGTAAGAACTACAATAAAAAGATAAGCTGAAAGTACGCCAAGGATCTGACTGAGGTTTACAACTGTGATCATTCCTTTTACTGATTCATAAAGATCTCCATAAAACAGCTTTACGAAAATAGGAGTTCCAATCTGCGCTCCAAGGAAAAACACAAGGCTTACGCCTGTTCCGATTCCGGTAAACAGAAGAAACTGCTTTTTATCCATTCTCTCCTGTTTTCTTGTAAGATAAGAAATAATGATCGTATTAACAGGCGCCACCAGAAGCACCAGAGTTTTTCCGATCAGAGAAGTTACGTAATATTGTGTTACTGCCAGATGCCCCACCATATGTTCCAGCGCAAGACGGTCAATATTCAAAGTAAAATTTGTAATCAGATAAGAAAATACCAGGAAGCCTCCCCGCTGAAATGCCTGTGTAAACCACCTGCTCCGATCAAAAAATCCTCTGAACACTGTTCCGGTTGCGGCAAGATACACCAGAGCTGCAGCCTCGCCTGCAAGAAATACCAGAAACCAGTTTTTTGTAAGGAAATAAAGTCCAAAGCCGGCTATATATCCGCCTGTCAGCACACAGTAATAGTAAAAATATTTTTTATAATTCAGGTTCAGACGGTATTCCACATCTCCGTAATAACGAAAAATTGTTGTCATAAGAAGGGCTGCCGTCCAGAAAATAACAGGCAGAGATACCATGGAATCCCTTGCCACAAAAAGAGTGATTGCTGTTCCCACTCCTCCAAACAGCAAAAGGAGGACATTATAGTCCCCGTTTTTCACCTGATAATCTCTTCGTACAACAAGACGGCTGGTATTCAGCGCCTGCCCCACAGAAGGACAGAGTATTGCAACCAGCCCCATAAGATACAAAAGCTCTCCCAGCTGGTCGCTTCCCATTTTTCGGTTCAGCAGAGGATATACAACAATCTGCAGAACCCCATTCATCAGAAGCGCTCCGCCTATGGTATACACTGTATTTGATACAATTCTTTTCTGTTTTTCTTTTGATGCCAAAGAGAAGCCTCCCCAGTTATTTTTTTATGTATTTTTCACACCGGTTTTCAAAGGATTTTCTTTTTCCGGAGCTGAGAACCGGGATCTCATCTACATACTCCACTGTAATTTCTGCTTCTTCACCAAAGTAAGGACTGATAAAATCCAGGATTGCTTTCTCATCAATTACCTGTCTGTCGCCATTCAGCCATAAAGTATATTTTGTTACATCCTCCTGGATAAAACGGTACTGGTTGATTCCCTTTGCCATAGAAAGACCGTTCAGAAGTACAAACGGAGACACAATTCTTCCCTTGCAGTCATATATCATATCTCCCCGTCTTCCATACAGTTCTTTCAGGTACAGACGGAATCTGCCGTTCTTTTCCTTTCGTTCTTCCACTGCCAGATCCCCATTGTCATAACGGATCAGGGGAATGGCATAATTATAAAGATCTGTGATCACAATTCGTCCAAGCTCTCCCGGTTCTGCAGGTTCATCACTGTCCAGCTTAAGAACCTCATAATAGTAGCTTTCAGAATCAATATAATAGCTTTCATCTTCTTCACGCTGCAGACCCATAATACCGTTTTCTTCATTTGAGTACCAGGAACGTACTGTACAGTTAAAAATTTTTTCCAGATTTCGTCTTACTTCACTGGGCATGCTCTCTGAAATAGGAAGGATTGCCTTCACACAAAAGTCTCCGGTATTCATATGATGCTCTTCAATATACCGTCCCAGTTCTCCAATTGCAGATGCATATCCGATGATACACTTTACCCGTTTCTTCTTAATAACAGAAACCATTTTGCCCAAAGCTTCTTCATCCAGATTGGAACAGTCCATCATGATCAGATTCTCTGCCGTTCTGGAGATCCAGCTCTTTTTTGCGTGATCTCCTACCCACATGCGGATAAATGCTTCTTTCATTCCGATATAATATCCGCCGGCAGCCCCCAGAAAAATACTTGCAGCTGTGTTATGAAGGATTTTATTGCGATTCTGTATCATGGCAAAAGGAGTCCCCGTAGAGCCGCTTGTGTACATAATACGATTATCTGAAGCATCTTTGTAAACAGAAGACTGGCACTGCTCATAATGATTTCTGTAAGTCTCCTTATTCATAACAGGCATTTTTTCCAGAGGAGTATCCTCTGGAAAATCCTTATAAAATTCAGTTGTGCGAACTGCATGAGAGATCAGCTTCCTGATTTTCTCCTGAGTCTTTTCTATGGAAGTCCCGTTTTTATAGCTGTCACGGATTTCTTCATAATAGCCGCGTACCTTTCCTCCCTGAAGACGGTCCACCAGCCAGAATCCATACCAGCGCAGCTTTTCATCTATTACCATTTACTTTTATCCCTTCTCTGAAGTATCTTTTCCACAGCAGGCTTAAAGATTTCCGGCTTCCCGGATCACCTTTGCCATATAATCGATCTTTTCATCTGTCATGCCCGGATAAAGACCTACCCAGAAAGTATCGCGCATGATTCTGTCTGTATTTTCCAGACTTCCGGCAATGCGGTATCCTCTGCCTTCTGCTCTCATCTGATCAAAGCAGGGGTGCTTTGTAAGATTTCCGGCAAACAGCATTCTTGTCTGAACACCTTTGCTTTCAATATAAGGAACCACTTTATTTCTGTCCACTCCTTCTTTGCATGTCAAAAGGAAGCCGAACCAGCTTGGATCAGAATCGGGACAGGCTTCGGGAAGTACAAATTTTTCTTCCATTCCCTCAAGGGCTTTTCTGAGGCGCGCATAATTATGACGACGCTTTTCCACAAATCCAGGGAACTTTTCAAGCTGAGCGCATCCCACTGCCGCCTGCATATCTGTTGCTTTCAGATTATATCCAAAATGAGAGTAAACATATTTATGGTCGTAGCCAAGAGGCAGCTCTCCGTACTGTCTGTCAAATCGGTGTCCGCACACATTATCACGGCCGGACGGGCATCTGCAGTCACGTCCCCAGTCGCGGAGGGAACGGACAATCTTGTGCAGAAGCGGATTGTTTGTGTACACAGCTCCGCCTTCTCCCATTGTCATATGATGAGGCGGATAAAAGCTTGATGTGCCGATATCACCAATGGTTCCTGTAAGCTTCTTCTCTCCGTCTATCATATACTCAGAACCAAGTGCATCACAGTTGTCCTCGATCAGCCACAGGTCATGTTTTTTGCAGAAATCGCTTAAAGCCTTAAGGTCAAACGGATTACCCAGAGTATGAGCCAGCATTACTGCCTTTGTCCTGGAAGAAAGAGCTTCTTCCAGCCTGGTTACGTCAATATTATACTGAGGTACTGTCACATCTACAAATACAGGAACCGCTCCATACTGGATCATTGGCGCCACGGTTGTCGGAAATCCTGCCGCCACTGTAATCACTTCATCTCCCGGACGCACCTGGCGTTCCTTCAGAAGCGGTGAAGTCAGCGCCATAAAAGCAAGAAGATTGGCTGAAGATCCGGAATTAACCAGAGAACAGAAACGGATTCCCAGGTATTCTGAGAATTTTTTCTCAAACTCATCTGCATATCTGCCTGCTGTCAGCCAGAATTCCAGCGCACTGTCCACAAGATTTACCATTTCTTTTGAATCATAAACTCTGGATGCATAAGGAATTCTGTCTCCCTTTTTAAATGTTTTCTCTTGGTTATGATATTTACGGCAATAATTATCTACGATTCCAAGAATCTGCTCTCTTGCCTGCTGTTCTGTCATATTTTCAAACATATTTTTTCTCCTGTTTTTTATTTTATATCAGCCAGAAACTCCTGGATCTGTCTGTCCATAATTGTGTTTATGTCCTGCCCCGCCTGCCATTCCTTTGTCCACTCCACTGTTTTTTCTACAGCAGTACGAACATCCCAGGCCGGTTTCCAGCCAAAAACACTCTTTATTCGGGAACAGTCAAGTTTCAGGAAATTCGCTTCATGAGGTCCGCCCACAAAATGATTTTCCCAAGTCTGTCCATCCCCCCATGCACGGCAGAAAAGATCTACAAGCTCTCCTGTTGTCACACAGTCCCTGTCATCCGGTCCTACATTATAATATCCCGAATATCTGCTTTCTTCATACTGCATGGCAGCAATCATAAGATACGCATATAAAGGCTCCAGCACATGCTGAAACGGTCTTGTGGAATGAGGATTTCTTACTGGTATGGGCTTTCCCTCCAGAGCTGCCCGGATACAGTCCGGAATAATTCTGTCTGCAGCAAAATCTCCGCCTCCGATTACATTTCCTGCTCTTGCAGTCGAAACAGCAGGCGCTCCATCCATGAAAAATGAATTTTTATAGCTGTGAGTCACAAGCTCCGAGCATGACTTACTGTTGGAATAAGGGTCAAATCCATCCAATGGATCATCTTCCCGATATCCCCATTCCCATTCCCGGTTGTGGTACACCTTATCAGTTGTCACATTAAGAAATGATCTCACAGAATCGGTCTGACGGATACATTCCAGTATATTTACAGTTCCCATTACATTTGTTTCGTAAGTATATACCGGATTTTTATAAGATTCGCGCACAATCGGCTGGGCTGCCAGATGCAGCACTATTTCCGGCCTGTTCTCTCTGAACACTTCCAGAAGTCTGTCCAGATTTCGGATGTCGCCTGTTATACTGTTCATCTGTCTGTCCATGCCTGCCAGCCCAAAGATCGAAGGTTCTGTAGGCGGCTGCAGTGAATATCCGGTAACCTGAGCCCCCATATTCAGAAGCAGGCGGCAAAGCCATGTTCCCTTAAATCCTGTATGTCCTGTTACCAGAACTCTTTTCCCACTGTAAAAGTTGAGATCAAATTTCTTCATATTTTATCTAAACTCCTGTAATCCAATATTAAGAGTATTATACTATTCTTTCATCACAGTGGCAAGAGAGCCCTTTGCTGTTTACTTTATAAAAATATATCTTGCCTGAGCAAAATCCACCTGATCTTCGTCCTGAAGCTGATACTCTTCATCTCCTTTCAGCATTCTTCCGTTTACTGCAGTGCCGTTTCTGGAATTCAGATCTGCCAGATAATACTCATCTTCTCTCTTTCGGATCCTTGCATGCATACGACTGACAGTTGGCATCGGAATGACTGCATCTGAAGCATTTGCCAGCTTTCCTACTACCGTCAGCTCCTGTTCCAGATAAATCGTTGCCAGTTCTCCCGGCTCTCTGCTTATAAGAGCAGCCGGTCCCTTTTTCTGCCCGGCAGAAAGAACTACTGTTTCACCACAGATTTCCTCCTGACTGTCCTCCTCTTTTTTCTTTGTTCCAAAAAGCTCTCCTGTAATACTGGTTTCTGCCTTCCGTTCTTCCCGGATTGTTTCCGGATCTTTTTTTATATTTTCTTCCTTTCTGACCTGGCCTGACACAGGGCTGCTGTCTGTTTCCTGTTTTATTTTATTATGCCATTGTGCGGTCTGTTCCTGTTTCCGCTTCTTCTTTTCTGTAATCCATGCTGTAAATGCCCCTGCTCCCAAAGCCATAATTCCGATCCCCAACACTATTTCTATTGGAAGCTTTGGAATGACTCCCCAAAAACCGGCTGCCAGTACAGCCAGCGCAGCTGCACCGCCTGCTCCACAGCATAGAATCCAGTTCCATGGAATTCTTTTTTCCTTTTTCCTGTTTTTAATCTCTTCTTTTTTCTGTTCATCCGGAATCACAGAATCTATAATTTCATTCTCCTGTTTCTCTGACAGCATTTCCTGATATTTATCTTCTTTTTGAGCAGCTGCATTTTTATCCGCATCATCTTCCTTCTGATAAATTGCCTCTTTTATCACCTCAAGCTGAAATCCCGGTTCAAGAGCTTTCCTGTAAATACCATACCCCAGCATCACCGCCTGATTATCCTCATGGTCAAGCTTTGGCAGAATATATTCTGTCAATCCCCGAAGCTGCCCCTGAATTTCTTTTTGATATCCGGGAAGGCAGCAAAAATACACTTTTTTCCTCTCTGCATCCATATAGATGTATTCCGGCTGAAGCACAAGCTGATCCGTATTCATCAGGAATTCGGCCAGCTCTTCCATTACTTTTACAAATCCTTCCAGAATGCTCTGAATATCCTGACTCCGGAATTTTTTATCCTCAAACAGTGTTGCTATGGACTGTTTTGACGTTATGTCATAATAAAACAGCACCTCACCATCCAGATTCTGCAAATGACATTTCAGTATGGACGGAATCACATTTCCTGTAAGCATACGTACCTGATAAGATGAGGTATCTACTGCCTTTTCTTCCTGCAAAATAAGGTAATTATGACTTACATCCCTCTTATATTCTGCGCGCATTACCTTCCTCCTGCATCTGAAAAAATATCTTCTGCCGCTTTGATCTTACGAATCCATCCTACCGGATCAATGACTCTGGATTTTCCTTCTGCTCTCAGTTTCCAGGAAAATCCTCCAAATCCTGATATGGTGTCTGCCGTATAGCTTACCGTTACCTCTTTTCCATCCTTTATCTGAGTTTTCAGATTTTCAGCCCCAAAAAATCCAATATCCCCCAGCTCCTGACTGCGTTTCCCGGCTGCTGCTCCTGTGTTTCCGCCTTCCCGGTTTCCCTCCATACTTCCGGTAAGTGCGGATTCGCAGGCGGCTGCCGTCAGCCATGCCCGATTATGTACAAAAAAACAAAGATAAAGAATTCCCATGACTGCCACAAGTATCAATGACATCACACAGGCCGCTTCAATGGTAAAGCTTCCTTTTTTAGCTTTTTCCCACAAATATTTTTTTAATGTCATATAAAAATACCTCCTGTATATCCCAGAAACAAAAATGGAATAAAAGGAATTTCTGTTTTGCGGCTTCTGTGAAACACTGTCAGAAGCAGCGCTGATACCACTGCAGACAGAAACAGCCCGCTGCCAAGGGTTCTGAGGTATACTGTTGTACCAGTCATACACCCTAAAGCCAGCATCACCCATCCGTCTCCCATTCCCAAAGCGCCTCCGGTAATCACAGATGCCAAAAGAAAAATCACTCCAATAGCTGCCGGAATCAGAATATCCTGAATTTCTCTTCCTGACATAAAGCTGTAAATCAGGCCCGTACTGGCATAAATTCCTGTTAAGATCAGGGAAATCTCATGTTTTTTCCAGTCTGTCCATGCACTGCAGCCAAGAAACAGCGCTGTAACAATTTCTTCGAACATTATATACTCCCTCCTCTATCCACAACTGCTGCACGCTCCCATATTATGGACATCCGAAAGCTTTACCAGCCTGACAGTACGCTTCAGTCCGCTGCAGGAGGACTGATTGTGATACCTGTTTCCACTTTTTGTAACATAAACCGTTCCTGCAGGCTTCTGATTTCTGCTGCAGCTTTCACAGGCATAATATTTTTCTCCATACATGTTTCTGGCAGATTTTACACCCGCGCCCGACATTTGCTGCACAACAACATTCAGATATCTGCATCCCGGATTTCTGTGATATACTGTTCCTGAAACAGTTACATATACCATTCTTTCTGCCTGATCTCCATTATGGGCAAATCTTCTGCTGTCCGCGCCTGTCCAGGCATGTACCTTTACTGTATTGTGCATCCGTACTTTTGGGAGAGGAATCACTCCTCCCACCGGAGTGTAAGAGTAAACATCCGGCAAAGTGATCTCTTCCGTTCCTTTTCCATCCAGCACATAGGCATACATTCCTGCCTCCTTTGTTTTTTCACATAATGTACGAAGGTGTTCTGTCTGAATCTGATAGATATCCATAAAAGAAATCAGTGTAACCATTCCCAGAAAAAACACTGGCAGCACAAGAGCTGTCTCTACTGCAAAGCTTGCCTTTTTCAGAAAAGAGGCGCAAAGAGATACCTTTCCAGAAAACACTCTGCTTCTCCTGCCCATCGGGGTAAGCAGGTATCTGAAGCGCAACAGAGAACTTATCCTTTCTTTCCTTTTTCTGTCTACCCAGTTCTTATGATCCTTCCCATTTATGAATTTATATGTCTCCTGAAAAAGCATCTTTCTGCACCCCTTTTCTTGTCCTTTTATACATAACTGAATTGCTTTGTTACTGTAAACGTTTTTTTCCTGTTTGCCCGTACATCCACAGAAGCCTCTATTGCTTCTATACAGTGATCCAGACGGAACTCTTTCTGCCCGGTGGTATTTCTGATGCAGCACTCCACCATATCCATTCCTCTCTGAAGCTTATTTCTTTTAGACTGAGATAAAAGAAGTATCTGAAGATACTCTTCGTAGGACATTCCATTTTCATCACTTTTTCTCTGACTGTCCAGCCCCTCCAGAATATGCGCAAGATTATCCAGTGAAAGCTGCCAGTTCCCGGAGTTCTTTACCAGAGGAACTTTTCCCCCATGAAACAGTTCCCTTAAATCTAAAATACTTTCTCCAAAGGACCAACAGAACAGAAGCGCCGCCTCTATGATCACAGCAGCCGGAGGAATCAGAAAGGCAGAGGCGATGGCCAGTGCCAGACCGTGCATCTGCGCTCTCTTTGCAGGATCAGCCATAAGAAAAGCGGCATTTACGCCTTCACGGACAAGAAGCAGTCTCCTTGCAACTGACTTCAGATTTTCTCTGTCACTTGTTTTTCCGCACAGCAGATATTCCGTCTGGTATTTTAATCCTCCGGAAGCAGGATTGGTATAGCAGCCAAGCTTATCCATAAGATACTGCTGAAATAAAAGGCTGGAAGCATAGGAACTGTCTGTTTTTACCGGCTGTGTCATCTCCATTCCTTTTTCAGGATCTCGCCCGGAAAGAAGCTCAGATTTTGACACACAGTTTTCTGAAATCCCTTTTTCTGCCGGAACCACCAGATCAAGAAGGCTCATTTTACGTATTGCCTTTAAGACAGGAATCGGATTTTCTATCTTTTCTTCCGGTTTCCCATCAGAAAGATCTTCGCCTGATGAAATATCTGTGTCTCCACTTTCTGAATTTCCGGACTCTGTCTGCTGCTGAGCTGCCTCCTGACTGTTCTGGGCTGCTGCATTCATTTCTGAATCATAGCTTTCCAGGGATTTGTTTTCCTCTGCCTGCGCTCCGGCCTTCTCTGCATCTTCCACGCGATCCTTTTTTTCCTGAAATTTTTGTATCAGTTTCTGAACCCCCTGACTGCCAAGGGTATCTTTCATGTATGAAACAGCCTGTCTGTAAAACACTTCTCCGTTTTCATCTGTAGCCAGACGATACCCGGACAATCCTCCCTGAACAATAGATAATTTCTGGCTGTTCTGCTTCAGTACCGGTTTCATATAGCTTTCCAGATTATCGTATACAGCAGCAAGGTTTAATGTCCCCGAACTCCCTGATCCATTCAGAAAAAACAGATCGTATTCTTTCAGAAGCTCTCTGTCATACTGACCGAACAGAGAATAAAGCCCTATATCCAGACCGCTTAAAATCTGCGTTCTTGCTGCTGCCATTCTCACAGATTCTATACTGGTACATACCAGGGACAGTAGAAGACTGAGAATCAGCGCCAGAAAAATTGTAATGCTGCCCTTTTTCATAACAGATACCCTCCTTTTCCCAAAATTTCATTTCCTGCTCCCGGATTTATTCCGGACTGTTTCTCAGATTGAATTGCTCTGTTTCGTGATCTTTGAAAGAATATTTTTTACCAGACTGGTCAGCTGCTCCTTAAAAATAATAACCAGACCGATCAGAACCACCAGAATCAGAATAATTTCCACAACACCAACTGCATCCTCTTCTGCGGCAAATCCCTTTGCCAGTTCCCACAGTTTTTTCATGTATTCACCTCCCCGCTCCTGCTTCTTTATCCATAAAAGGACAGAAATGCAGGAATCATAATAATTGCCATTACAACAGCCAGCATCATCACCATAGGCACCAGAAGCTTTGTTGCTGCCGCTTCCCCAAGAACACGGGCCTTTCTTTTCCGTTCATCCCAGGCCTCCAGGGCTTCCTGTTCCAGGATATCCGCCATTCTGCGGCTTCCCTTCTGGAGATTCTGAATCAGTAGTGTGGAAAACGTCTTATATTTCATCTGTCCGCATTTTTCCCCGAACCGTCTGTAAGCCTCGGGTTCTGATACTCCGCTGTCCATTTCATAACAGGCTGCGGCCACAGCCTCATAGGCAAAATGCCGCCTTTTCGTTTTTCTGCGCTCATAATCATCAGCCATTTTCCGAAATGCGCTTCTTGCTGTCATTCCTGCCTGGATTAAAAGAGCAAACTTCATCACCATTCCCGGATAATCCATAAGAAGCTGTTCCGCACGTCTGGCTTCCTCTTCCTGTTTTTCCCTTGTGCTTTTCAGCAGAACCACAAAGGCAGCAAACAGTCCCAGGGATGCCAGAAGCTCTCCTGTATGTTCTTTTGGACGCTCCCATTCCAACCGATGTCCCTTCCACTCTGAAGGCAGATAATAGTAATCCGGGTCCTGTTTTTGCTGATTATACTGATCCAGCATTTCCTGAAATTCTTTCTGTCGTATACTTTCAGGAGATTCCTTTTCCGAAACGGTTTCTTCCTGCTCTTCCGTTTCTTTTTCCGGAACCTGGATTTTCAGAGCTTCGCTTTCCTCTCCGTCCACCGAAATCAGATACTCTTTTTCATATGAGCCTGTCTCCTCACGGGGAATTCTGTATGTATCCGGCTGTACTGTTCCTCCTTCCCCGGTCATTGTCACAGCCATTCCAAGGAAGTTCCCGCACACAGCAACTGCCAGAAACAAACGGACTCCTTTTTTATCTCCCAACGCGTCCAGATGAATCCATCCGGCCTTACTGATCAGGACTGTCCCAAAAGCCAGAATAAATATTACAATATGCACCCACATAAGCTACTCCTGTACTTTTTTCCACAATCTTTTCCTGTTTATACTTCAATATCCACAATTCTTTTCCCCAGCCAGTAGGAAAGTCCATAGATTCCCAGGCAGACTGTCATTGCGCATACGCCAAAGGGATTCCCGTACAGAACCTCCAGAAAGCCCGGAGAAGTAAGCTGCAGATACAGTATAATTCCCGCAGGCATCAGACTCATGATCATCTGTTCTGCCTTTTTTGCAGAAAGAGTTGTCTCTATTTCCTTTCTGACATCAATTTTATCTCCAAGCATTCTGGCTGATGTCTGAATGATCTTGTCCATATCGCCGCCGGAACGCTTTGCCGTGCTGAAAACAGCGGCAAAATTTTCAATGTCCTCAATTCCGCTTCTTTCACCAAGTCCAAGAAACAATTCTTCTACGGGAACGCTGACTTTCTTCCGGCTTTCAATATAATGGAATTCACGGACAATATCAGCTTCCGGAGGATACAGCCGCTCCATATCCTTCATACATGCTGTCACGGCATTCTCCACAGAATAACCTGCCTGCACTGCAACACTCAGAGAATTCAGGGCATCTTTAAACTGATAATTCAAAGACCTCTTCCTCTCCCTGATGTGCTGTCTTTTTTTCCATTTTAAAAACAGCACTGCTGCCGGCACAGCCGCGATCATGCACCACCAGTTCTGATAAAACAGATAATCCACTGCCCCGCACAAAGCTGTACTCTGAAAAAGATATTTAGCGACTTCTTTTTTTGTATAATGATATTCCTCATAATTCTGCTTTGTTTTGTCCTGATTCATATTTCCACCCCTGCCCGCGCCAGCTTTTCCCGGTTCAAAAGCTCTGACACCTGTACAAGCCCCAGATCTTCCTCCCTCCGAAAAAGAGTCCGCGTTATAATCTCATTTTTTTCATAGCCACAAACTTCTGTAATCTCCAGTACTTTTCTTGTTTTGTCCCTCATTCGGCCCAGATGGATCAGAATATCCACCCCCGAGGCAATCTGTCTCCGTATTGCCTCCAGCGGCAGATCCACCCCCATAAGCGTCATTGTTTCCAGACGGCTGAGCATGTCTCTGGCAGAATTTGCATGAGCTGTGCTGAGACTGCCTTCATGCCCGGTATTCAGAGCCTGAAGCATATCCACTGCCTCACCTCCTCTTACCTCCCCTACCACGATTCTGTCCGGCCGCATCCGGAGGGCTGTTTTTATCAGATCCCGGATACTGACCGATACCGCACCTTCCATATTTGCCATTTTTGCCTCCAGCCGGACCAGATTTTCCACGCCCTGAATTTTCAGTTCCGCGTTATCCTCAATAGTGATGATCCGCTCATCTTCAGGAATATAATCAGACAAAGCTCCAAGAAACGTAGTTTTGCCGCTTCCTGTACCACCGCCTATGACTATAGAATACCTGGCCCTTACCAGAGCTTTCAGAAACCGGGCACATTCACAGGTAAGACTTCCAAGCGCGATCAGTCTGTCCATTGTAATGGGAGTGTCCGGAAATCTTCTTATGGTAAGAATAGGACCGTTCAGCGCCACCGGGCTGATCACTGCATTTACTCTGGCTCCGTTCTCCAGTCGGGCATCCACAATCGGCATGGATTCATTGATCACTCGGTTGCACCGTCCTGCAATCTGCTGGATCACATCCTCAAGCTTTTCCCGGGAGGTAAAGCTTTTATCCCATTTCCCAAGCCGTCCTCCCCGCTCCACAAAGATCGCATCCGGACCGTTTACCATAATCTCTGTTACTGTTTCATCCTCGATCAGTTCCTGAAGTACATCCAGCTTGCGCACCGAATAAAACAGTTCCTGCCTGAGCTGAAGCTTTTCATTCAGAGATATATACGAATCCCTCATACGGTTCAGGATAAGCTGGTCAATCTCATCCAGTATCTCTCTGTCAGTCATTTCTCTGGACATATCCAGTTTTTCCATCAGAAGATCTCGGATCGCCTGAAAAGTCTCCCTGTTCATATGTTTTCCTTTCTTATCAGTTCTTTTACGTACTCTCCCAGCTGACTCCATGGAAGCTGCTCTACATATGCCCCGTTTCCGGAAATACTTTCGTGAAACGGAAGCTTCATTCTTACCGTTTTTGCCAGCACCTGAGGATAATCCAGCACTCGCAGCAGATTTTCAAACTGTATGATCTTACATTCTGAAAGTCCGTCTGAACACACTGGCATATAAATCCTTTTGCAAAGATCCAGCAGCTGAAACACCTCGTCAATCCCATTTCCTATATCCAGAATAAGCACCTCATAAGAACTGTGCAGAACAATTTCCTGGATCAGACAGACCCAATCCTGCCAGGGAGTTCCTCTGATATCCATAGGAGACTGAACCGGAGGAACAAAGTCAAGCTGCCCTACTGTCTCAACCATACTGTTCAGCCTGACTGTCAGATTATGATCCCCCTGGCGCACAAAATACAGAAGGTCACTTAATGTTCCTGTAAAGCTCTTTCCAAACAGTTCTTCAAATCCCGAATATTCTTCCAGATTCAGATACAAAACAGGTTTTTCCCTGGCAGCAAGCTGACCCAGAGTAAGAGCAAAAGAAGTTTTCAGGCAGCGTCCTACCGGAGAATAAACGCCCAGTATCTGTGTGGCTTTTTTCAGAACAGGAGACTGCACGGGCAGCACTGATCTCTCCTCTCCGTAACAGGCCATAACCTCTCTTACTATCTGGGCAGAGGACTGGTACTTGTAAACACCCGCATAGGCGCCCAGCTCCGGAGACTTAATGCCTTCTGTAAGGACGATCAGCTTTCCCACATCCAGCTCCCGTACCTCCCGGCACACAGCTGCCTCTGAGATCAGAAGGATCTCGATTCTGTTCTGCTCTGCAAAAACCAGCAGACTCTTCACTCCGGTAAATGCCTGTACCTCAAAAGTAAGATTCTGCTTTCTGTTCAGATACTCCATAAAGTTTTTGGCATATTCAGCCTCCGTGTCGCAAACCGCAAAAATCTGTTTTTTCAATATATACCTCCTGCATAAAGCATCACACTCATAAAAACAGGAATTGTAAAGTGAAAGTTTTCCAATGCGAATCCTCTGTGATAATAGGGTTTCCTGATCCCTGTTCTCAGATAATCTTCCAGATATGAGGTCAGATAGCGCAGTCTTTCTGCAGGATTTCCGCAGAATATCAGAATCGCCAGAGATATGACGGCTCCCGCCAGAAAAGAAAATTCAATACAGCGCCAGATATCATGCGCCCCCATAATTCCTCCAAGAGCACAAAATAATTTTATATCGCCCGGTCCCAGCATCCTGAACACAAACAGCCATCCAAGAGCCGCCGCCGGAATCGTTACACCAAGAAAAAATTCATATGGACCGTTTCCATTTCTGCTGAAGCAAAACAGAAAACCTGTCAGAAGAGAACAAAGGATCCAGCCATTGCTGATCCGCATGCTGGAAATATCCATTACAACACCAACCCCGGCAATTGTCAGCACTAACATTCCTTTTACAGTAATTCAGTTCCTTCCCCCTTTCTCTCTGCTGTTATTCTTTTTCATAAACAGTAAACGGGTACTTATAAAAATAATAAAATGGGATAACTCCGTCTGACCAGACGGCAGGAATACCAGAAGATTTCTGGTGAGTCTTATTATAGATCTTTCAAGCCTGTATGTCCACAAAATTCGTTCATCAAATTCCGACAGAAAAATTTGCAGATTCTGTTGTAAAACACCCTTCTTTTCATCCCCCATTCCGTCACCCTTTCTTTTTAACTGAATATTTATTCTTATATATTGCATATTTATTTGTTTTTATGTATAATATCTATATTTCTATGTGAATATATACATGAATTGTTCACAACTAATTACCGAAGCCTGATCAGCAGAATCAGCAATATACAAATACTGAAAAAGGGCAGTTCCTGTTTCGTCCTTATACCGGAACAGACAGAACTCTGTACACTTTTTCCATTTGCTTATTTACAGCAGTTATATAACTCATACAAGGAGAGATAAATATGGAAGCAAGCATAAAAAAAATAGAAGATATGTCGCTGAATGCATGGCCTTCCCATAAAATGGAACTTTATGACGGATGGATTCTCCGTTTTTCTTATTTTTATACACACAGAACCAACAGTGTGGAACAGTTTGGAACCTCCACACTGCCCTGGCGGGAAAAAATACCTTACTGCGAAAATGTTTACAAACGCCTGGGAACCCCGGCGATCTTTAAAATCAGTCCGCTGGTATCTCCTGATTTTGATTACACCCTGGAAAATCGCGGATATGAGATCCAGCATACAACAGATGTAATGACACTGTGTCTGAGGGATGCCCGGCTGACTGCCGCCTTTGATGACGTACAGTTCACAGAAGCCATTCCTGATTCATGGATCTTCAGTCTGTTTGACCTGAAAAAAATGACGAATCCCGTTCACAGGGAGGTGGTTCCGTCCATGTACCATGCAATTCCCAAGGAAACTTTATGTGCCTCTGTTCAGAAAAACGGAAAAATCATCGCCACCGGACTTGGAATACTGGATCGGGATTATATTGGGATTTATGCAATTCACGTAAAAGAAGAATTCAGAGGACAGGGTCTGGCCCGCCAGATCTGCACAGGGCTTCTGAAGGAAGGAAAAAAACACGGAGCAGAAAATGCCTATCTCCAGGTAGTACATGGAAATGCCCCTGCCCGAAATCTTTATACCTCTCTGGGTTTCCATGACCTGTATACCTACTGGTTCCGGGTACAGCCTGTATAACAGCAGGCTCCGATCATATCAAACAGCTTGTTTTTGAAATAACAGAACAGGACGCAGTATCAATACCACGTCCTGTATGGGGAATCGAATATGTAATTTTTGGTCAAAAAATTTCTCCTGCGTACCTTATACAGTTCTCTTTTCCAGTACAGTGGAAGAGCTGTGCCCTGCCACCATAGAAGTCAGAGGACTGAAATACAGAAGGCAGGTCAGTACACAGTAGATCGGAGTCATAATCGCAAACTGAACAAGTCTTCCCGGCATGATCGCATAAAAATTATATCCAAGCATAATCACCAGTCCGGCCGTTGTCAGGCACAGAGAGCTGATCACTCCTGTAATGACAATAGAAACCGAAATCCCCACGGTCTTCGCCTTTCTGGATTTGCTTAAATAAAATTTTCTGAAAAGGGCCGGAAGAACGCCCCAGAGAATGGATGCCAGTGTAATAAACGGATTCACCGCATAGCCTTTCAGAAAGCATCCTACAATATCTGCGCACAGTCCGCAGACTCCGCCGGCAACCGGTCCCATCCACAGTCCGGCAAGCACAGTACATACGGTTCCCACAGTAATACGATATGGGCCCAGGTCCAGTACCAGAACCCTTGTAAGTACCAGCTGCATGGCTACCAGAAGCGCCATAAAAACAAGATTTTTTACATTCCAGACAGATTTTGTGTTGTTTTTCTGCATAATAAAAACACCTCCATAATGTTATCATAAATAATATTCCCTCCACATTATGAGATGTTCTCATATGTAGCAACGGGTGCGGAAAATATATCGTAAGCTTTTTCTGTCAGCAGCTTTTCGTTTCACGGCGACTCCCCAGCCTGTGAACACTTAACGCATAAATTCCTACTTCGCTATTATTTATTTACCCACAGTATAACACACTTTACAGATATTTCAACATTTTTTTGTTATAATATTAACACTCTATAACTGAATAAAGGTTACTGTTCACAGCAACTTGATCTATGAACAGTAATGAATAAAATACAGTTTTTTTACCATACTATCTCTCAAAACCATTGCCAACAGCATAAAGGAGGGGTATGATGGAACACAGAAAACTTTCGGATCACAGTTCTGTAAAAAAAACTGAAGATCCTTATCATGTATATTACGAAAATTACCTGGACACCAATGCCTGTACCGAATGTACAGGGCTGATGCCCAATGCTGCCCACAACAGAGAGGAATGGGATGCCTACCGGGAAATCTTTGATTTCACCGCCAAGCCTCCGGCTGCGGACAGCACAGAGAAACCTCTGTCCGCAAAAGACAGCCTGCAGGAAACGTCCGGTAATTGATCATACTGGAGGACATTCATGAAAAAACTATCAGCTGCTCTTCTCTGCACAACACTTCTTTTTGCCGTTTCCGGCTGTATTCCGTCTGAGACTTCTGACGGACCAGTTTCTTCTGACAAGCCGGAAATCCAGGCTGATGCTCCACAGAATCCCCGGGTATATATGGATGAAATCCGGGGAACTGTAAAGGATTTTACAGGAAGCCGCCTTACCCTCTGCCAAAAGTCAGATACCTACAGCTTTGACATCTCACAGGCAGAGCTTGAATGCAGGGAAGGACTTCTTGCCGGGGCTGACGTCTGCGTAATCTATGAAGGTCAGCTTAACACCACTGATACCAGTTCTGTCAGAGTCCTGAAGGTGGCAGATGCCTACCACGACAGAGCGGAACTGAAAGAAAAAAAGACTTACGGACAGGTTCAGGGACTTACAGAAAATACCATTACCCTGAAATCAAAAAGCGGCAAAACTGCCACTTATCCTGTTACCGGAACAGAACAGTATTATCAGAACGGACTCCGTCCCGGAGGCTGGGTCTATCTTCATTACAGGGGAGATTTTGGCCAGGGTACCTCAGAAAATCCAAATATTCTGGACGCATCACAACTGAAGGTGCTCAGAGTCTCCGATATCGATCCCCTGAAAGTACCTGAACCTACCCCCACTCCGCCGCCTCAGCCGGATACTGCTGTTCCCCAGGAAAAACAGCTTCGCACTGTGATCCGCTCTGTAAATATGAACATACTTCAGGTATCGCCTGACAATTCCGACACTGTACTGAAGCTTGACATGTCTTCTGTACCCTGTCACTTCAGCGGAGGAATTGCAACAGGAGCTCATGTGAATATTACCTACACAGGAGAATTCAACGGAACCACTCTGGATGGCATAACTGTACTGGGAATTACAGGCGAAATACCGGAACAGGCCAACAAACACTCCATTTCATCTGCAATCTCAGGCGAGATCATCGGATCCACTGCCAATACCATTACGATTATGAGCCCGGATGGAATCAGTCTTACTTTTTTTACCGATACAGCCCAGAACTCCTCTACAGGAGGGCTGCTTACCGGAAGCAGCGTAAAGCTTACTTTTGATCCGGCAGAATCCCGGAACACCAACATTTATACCTGTGTCAAAATCGAGGATGCCTGAACCGGGTTTTTATTTCATTTTCACCCTGTCTCAGCCAGTTCTCCAGATCATCGCTGTCTCCCAGAACTGACCGGAAGGCAGTATACTCATCAACAATTCCGTTTCCATGCATTACCATGTAGGCGCCGGCGTCGCTTCCCAGAGCCACCTGCGCCTTTTTCTGACATGCAAGAAAAAGATTTTCTTCTGCTTTTCTGATAATAGGGATAAGAACTCTGTCCTCATATCGTCCGCATCCTCTGAGATTTCTCACAGTCACAAGGGTGGGGACCCAGACTGTGCGGCTGTCTGCCAGCATGGAAATACATTCCTCATCCATATAATTCCCATGCTCCAGGCTGTCCACTCCGGCTTCTATTGCTGCCTGGACTCCATATACTCCATTGGTGTGGCTCATAACGGCAAAGCCTTCTTCATGTGCGATATGCACCATCTCACAAACCTCTTTTTTATCCAGAGGTGTGCCGGTCACCTTTCCCTGATCTGCAAAATCCAGAAGTCCGGTAGTCATGATCTTAATAAAATCAGCGCCCTGCCTTCCGGCTTCCAGAACAAGACTGTGGAATTCTTTTAAATCCGTAAAGCTTTTTCCCACAATACTTCCATAATGTCCTGCCTTGTGTATGGCAAAAGCAGAGGTACGATAGTCGATATCGTACTCCGGCGCCAGCTTCCGGGCCAGAACAGAAGCCCCGTAAGGATCTCCTCCGTCTCTGACAAAGCTTATTCCTGCCTTTTTGTAGGCTTCCAGATGCTCTCTGATTATTTTTTCGTCTGCTCCGTCTTTATGACATTTTACAGCTTCCCGGTAATTAATTCCGTCCATAAATATATGAGCATGACATTCTCCAAACATTTTCTTTCATCTCCTGCTGACTGTGTGTGTTATAGTTTATTTCTCAAAAAATTTTCTGATCTCTGCCTCACCGGCATTTACTGAACCCTGGGCAAAAAACGCCCTTCCGCCGCCTCGCCCGTTTAAAGCCTGATTCATCTCTTTTATAAACTGCCGGAGATTTCCGTCCTTTTCCCCCACAGCATATTTATAGCTTCCATCCGGATTCTCTGAAAAAACAGCGCAGCGGCCCTTGCATTTCTGCATCACAGCATCTGCCATTTTACGCACACTGTCTGCATCCATCCCCTGATGAAATAAAAGTACATTTCCAGCGCCCTCCCATCTCTTTGCCTCTGTATCACACAGCTCCTGTTCCAGACGGAGGATCCGGCCTTTCAGACGGTAATTTTCCTCCTGAAGCCGTTCTACTGCCCGGGCTGTTTCTGTGGCTTTTGCCGATAATTTCACAGAAACCTTATGATTCTGTTCATTCACCATATTCAGATAATCCAGAACCCTTTTTCCACTTATCATGGTAACTCTTACACCCTCACGGAAATTTTCCACACTGAGGATTTTTACCATTCCAATCTCTCCTGTATGGGTCACATGAGTTCCGCAGCAGGCGCAGAGATCTGCCCCCGGAAAACGTACAAGGCGGATTTTCCCTGTCAGTTCTTTTTTACTTCTGTAAGGCAGAGCCGCAAGCTCCTCTTTATCCGGATAAAAAATTTCTACAGGATTATCCTCCCATATGTTTCTGTTTGTTTTTTCTTCAATCTCCGCCAGCTGTTTCTCATCAAGAACACCGCTGAAATCAATGGTGATCACATCGCTGCTCATATGAAAACCAACATTATTGTATCCATATGCTTCATGCACAAGACCGCTTACTATGTGCTCCCCTGAATGCTGCTGCATCAGGTCAAACCTTCTCTGCCAGTCTATTTTACCGATCACTTCTGTTCCGGGTTCCAATTCGCTTTTTACATAATGGATCAGCTCTCCGTTCTTTTCCTGAACATCTGTAACCGCTGTATCTCCCAGAATTCCAAGATCGGATGGCTGACCGCCTCCTTCCGGATAAAATGCGCTCTGATCCAGAATCACCTGAAAGCCTTTCTCCTCTTTTCGGCATTCCACAACCTTTGCAGAAAACTCTTTTATATAAACGTCTTCATAATATAATCTTTTTGTGTCTGTCATAACATCTTCCCTCTCCTGAAATCGTTCTTAGTTTATGTCAGGTACCATATACTGTATCTCTTTTCCAGTATATCACAGGTGCCTGCCTGAGAACAGTCCCCCGGGTTCCGGCAACTTAGTCAAAATACATTCCAAATCACCTTCGGTGACGGCATTTTGCCCTGTATGTCCCCGGAATCCTGGCATGTATGCCCAAACACCTCCCGGGATGATTCCCCTTTAAAGTCCCCTGTATACAGAAAGAGCGCTGTACGGCAATCCATTGAAATAAAATTATTTCTCCAAATGCCGTCTGAAGCGCTCTTCTGTTGGGTATTATCTATATTCAGTTAAAAAGAAAGAGTGTATTTTTCTACGGAAATTTCCGCTTCTCCCTCTGCCGCAAAGGTAATTCCCTCCGCATTCTGAGGAGTATAAAGGGTAAAACTGGCTGTCTGTCTTCCGCCATTGATAAAGATTTCCAGGCTGAACCGGTCCATCAGACAGCGAAGTGTTATCATACCGTCCACAGGCTCCACTGCAATCTCACGTCTGTGCATAATATCATACAGATAGCCGCTGTGGCTTCGGTCCACACAAAGTACCTTTCTGTGGATGTCATAGGAAACAGAAGTGTAATAATCTTCATTCTGTGCAACCTTCATGCAGAACTCCCGGAAATTATCGTCTGCCTTCAGCTTTACTGTCATATCGATCACACGTCCGGAAACTCCTTCCAGAGAGGTTTCTTCTGTTATTTTTACTTTTTCATGACAGATCCGGCCGCTTCTGTATGCCTCAAGCTCCCGTATCGGTTTCTGGATCAGCCTGTTATCCTTAAGAGTCAGCTCTCTTGGAACTGTCATCTGTCCAAAATACTTTACTCCGTCAGGCACAAACTTGGAATTACTCCATGCCTGCATCCAGGCAATCATAATACGTCTTCCGTCAGGAGCTTTCATTGTCTGGGGCGCGTAAAAATCAATTCCACTGTCAAGGGGCTGCACGTCTTCTCTGGTAAAAGCATGGCTGTTTTTGTCATAGGTTCCGGTAAGATAAATCGTTCCGTGTCCTACATGGAATTTCAGCCCCTCCGGCATCATTTCCATTGGACTTACCACAAGAACCTGCTTTCCGTCCAGGGAAAAGAAATCCGGACATTCCCACATCCAGCCAAGCTTTTTGCAGCTGGAATCAATAACACTGCAAACTTCCCAATGAAGCGCATCCTGGCTTTTATACAAAAGAATAGAACTGTTTCCTTCTGCGTTGGCATTTGATGCCACTGCATAAAACGTACCGTCTTCCTCCTGCCATATTTTCGGATCACGGAAATCGATCCTGCTTCCGCCTTCCGGCACATTGTCTGCTGTAATTACAGGATTGTTTTCATATTTTTCATAATCTGTTCCGTCACCAAACGCCATGCACTGTGTCTGATGATCTCTGCGGCTTCCATCCTCTTCTATGACCTTCCGCACGCCTGTGTACATCAGAAGATGGCGTCCGTCCGCGAGTTCAAGGGCGCTTCCGGAAAAGCATCCCGCATTGTCATATTCCTGATCCGGAGCCATAGCCGCCGGTCTGCGCTCCCATTTTATCAGATCCCTGCTCACCACATGCCCCCAGTGCATTGGTCCCCATTCATTGGCATAAGGATAATACTGATAAAAAAGATGATACTGGCCTTTATAATACGAAAAACCATTTGGATCATTAATCCAGCCCGCTCCGCCTGTTACGTGATACGTCGGTCTTTCCTCCGGGCTGATCTCGCTGATCCGTTTTTTCTCATATTCTCTGGCCTGTTTTAATAATTCACTTGTCGTCATATTGTATTCGCCTTTCAGATTCTTTTTACCGGCTTTTTTCAGCCCTTGATTCCTGATGAGGCAATTCCCTCCACATAATATTTCTGCATGAAAATAAACATAATGATCATTGGAATTGCAGAGACAACCAATGCTGCCATGATCGCACTGTAGTGAACCGGCTGTGTTCCAAAGAAGGACTGTACTGCAAGCTGAATGGTTCGCTTATCTTCTCCGGTCATAACCAGGAACGGCCACATAAAGTCATTCCAGTGAGCTACAAAGTCAAGAATAAACACGGTTGCATATACTGTTTTGGAAATTGGTACAACAATCTTAAAAAATGTTCCCGCAGGACTGCAGCCGTCAATGGCCGCTGCCTCGATCAGTTCGTCCGGCACATCACAGAAAAACTGCCGGAACATATAAATGGAAAAGCATTTTGCTATAAACGGCACAACAAGAGCCGGAAGTGTATTGACCCATCCAAGCTGGGACATTTCAATATACAGCGGCAGCATGATCGCTTCCATTGGAAGAACCATCAATGCAATCACAAGATTCATGATCGCACCTTTGCCCTTAAAATCAAATTTCGCCAGGGCATAACCGCACATGGAGTTTACCAAAAGATCAAAAATAAGAATCAGGCCAATGTAAAGCAAAGTATTTTTGAATACCTGAGGCATGTTCAGCCTTGAAAACACCTCTGCATAATTGTCCAGAGATGCCTGAATGGGCAGAAATGTAGCCAGGGAATCCATGTCTGCAAAAATCTTTGCCTCCGGCTTCAGAGATGCCGAGATCATCCAGATCAAAGGAGATACAAAAATAATGCCGATCACAATATTTCCGAAGTAAAACATAAATTTGCCGAATTTAGCAGAAAATTTCATTGATTTCGTCATAACCATATCCTCCTTTCTCAGTCTGTAGCCGCTGTAACTTTTTTCATTGCCATGGACAACGTTACCACAATCACAAAGAATACTGCTGCAATAGAGCAGGCATAGCCGAAGTTACCCTTCTGGAAGCCCTGTGTATAAATGTAATATACAAGTGTTTTGGTAGAATTTTTCGGGCCTCCCTGAGTCATGATATAAGGCTGGGTAAACAGCTTCATTGCCTGGATCATTGTGATCATAACAACATATTTTATAGTTCCCTTTAATCCGGGAAGGGTAATATACAGGAACTGTTTAAATTTCGTAGCGCCGTCCACCGCTGCCGCTTCATACTGATCCTTGGGGATTCCCTGAAGACCTGCCAGGAAGATCATCATCTGATATCCAGCCCCCTGCCATGCAGACATGAAGATAATCGAGTTCATTGCTGTGTCTGCGTCGCTGAGGAATTTGATAGGCTCCATTCCAAGGGAAACAAGAAGAGAGTTGATCAGTCCTGTATTTGGATTCGCATTATAAAGAACTGACCACAGAACCGCGATTACAACCATGGAAGTAAGCTGAGGACTGAAATACATTGTTCTGAAAATGGATACGCCCCGGAATTTTTTTGAGACAAGAAGCGCAAGTCCCAGAGCAAGAGCACACTGGATCGGTACAACAAGAACTGTAAAATAAACCGTATTCTTTAATGCGATCCAGAAGTTCTTATCACTGAACAGCTTCTGATAATTTTCAAGTCCGATAAATTTGATTGCGTCCGGTCTCATGATCTGATATTTGAATCCTGAGAAATATACAGTATAAATCATCGGAACAACCAGAAATGCGATCAGAAGAATCACTGCAGGAGCTACAAACATATATGCAGTAATTCTCTCATCTCGTTTCCGGCCTGTAAGTTTTTTTGTCTTTGCCATAATCTTTCCCTCCTTTTCCTGCCAGTAAAAGAAACTGAGAGGTCAGAAACAGCCGCACCGCCAGGCGATGCGGCTATCCCGTAAATTTCTCAGTCTTTATTCTGCATAATAGGTTTCATAATCGTCTGTAAATGTTTCTGCTGCTGTGTCAAGCTCGGACTGGATATAATCCTCATCCACTTCCTCATTACTGGATGCATTAGAGAAAATATTTGTCATTGCTTCTGCATATGCAGATGAGAAAGTTGCATAGGAAGGAGTTCTCGGACGCGGAACTGCTGTGTTTTCAAGCTACTCTTTAAATACTGCGCGAACGCCTTCTTTGTATTCTGCCATTTCCTCTGTGTCATAAGCAGAAATACGGGTTGCAGGTTTTGCAATAGCCGCCGCATAAGAAGCAACATTGTCTGTATTCATCAGCCACTGAAGGAATTTACCTGCTGCTTCCGGATTTTCACAATCCTTGCTTACTGCTGCCGCCCAGTCGCCGCAGGGAGAAACAGCTTCCTTTGTATCATCATTGACCGGATAGTAAGTTACGCCCCAGTCAAACTCTGCACTTTCCTCCAGAACAGCTGTATCCCAGGAACCGCCAATCATGGTTGCGCAGGCTCCGTTTAAAAATTCATCCTTGATCGGCTCAACATTTGCATAGCCTTTTGCGATCAGATCAGCCAGGAAAGAGGTAGTTTTTACAGCTTCTTCACTGTTTACATAACCGTCAGCTTCTGTACCGTCCTCACTGATATAATCTTTTCCTGCAGAAAGATACATTGGCTCCAGTGCATAAGGAAGTCCCTCGCCGTGATCCATAATAATATGAGTGCCTACATAATCCTCTGTGGTACATTTTTCTGCAATTTCTGCAAGTTCAGACCAGGTGATCGGATTATCAATTGTGCGGGAATCAAGATCCTCTACATCCACTCCGCATTCTTTCAGGTAGTCTTTATTGTAATAAAATGCCACGGATGACTCTGTTGCGCCAATAGCATACAGATGACCATCGTATGTGTTCTGTGTGATTGCTGAATCCACAAAGTCCTTCTGATCTTCTTCTGTAAAGTAATCGTCAAGAGGAACAGTCAGACCATTGGCTGCATAATAGGATACCTGAGGGCCATCCACATAAAAAATATCCGGGAGATCATTGGATGTCTGAGCAGTGGCAATTTTGTTATCATAGGCATATGAGTCAGAACGGTCAATCGCTTCACGTTTCACCTGGATATCCGGGTTTTCTTTATTCCATTCTGCAAGCTTTTCTTCCCACCATGCTTCGATCGCTTCTGTATCTGTGGGGCTCCAGATGGTAAGCTCTGTCACATCATCTGCCATTACCGGTACTGTCGTTGCTCCTGCTGAAAGAGCAAGCGCTGCTGCCATTGCCATACTGATTGCTTTTTTCATGTTCTCTTCCTCCTTAATCTGAGTTCTTTCCGCGCGCCTGGAAAGCAGGGAACCTGTTCCATATATCACAGTCTGCGCTCTCTTATAAATTTATTTGCGCTCTCTGTGGAACCGGTTCCATATTGTGCCTTAATAATAAAACCTACTGACTTATTTGTCAATAGGTTTTATCTAAAAATCATATTCAAAATAACATTTCCGTCTGTTTTTACAGTTTTACCATTCTTTTTTTGTATGTATTGCACAATCAGAAGTTTCCGTCCAGAACAACAGGATTTGTAGTCTTCCCCTGATGAACCTCTACAGACATGATCTGTTTGTGTGGAACCCGTTCACTTCCATCAATAAGTTTTATCACTGTAGAAGCGCAGGTGTCCGCCAGAAAACGGATATTCTGATCAATACTTGTAACCTGTGGGTAACAGAGCCTGGTAATATCCATTCCGTCATAAGCCACTACTTTCAGATCTTCCGGCACTCTTTTTCCGGCCTCCATTGCAAGATGCATATAATAGAGCGCCGGCTGGTCTGCAGCAAACACCCCGTCTATTCCGTCGCACTTGCGTATGGCTTCCCTTGCGGCATCCCAGTATGCCTGATGATCAAACTTGTTCCATTCCATCATCAGATCTACGATTTCCACTCCGTGTTCGGCAAGAATCGACTCAAAAATGGCATGTCTGTCATTGGTGGCAACATTAGGCGCCACTCCGGTAATATGAAGGACTTTCCTGCACTTGTTTTTAAGGATAATCTCTGCGGCAGCCCGGCCTCCGTAAATGTGGTCGGAACCTACCATGGGAATCTCCGGTCCGAAATCCTGATCCAGAGACACGATCGTTCTCTTTCTTTTTAAGTATTCTTCCACATGAAGGGTATGGGAACCGGTTATGATCCCGTCTACCATATTCCGGTCCAGCATATTCAGATAATCCAGTTCCCTGTTGCTGCTTCCTATGGTATTGCAGATCATCACTTTATATCCTGCTTTATAAAGAGCAATCTCTGTCTCCCTTGTAAAAGCGGAAAAAAAAGGATGATCCAAATCCGGAACCAGAACGCCTATAATGCCTGTCCTGTTTTTAAAAAGATTTCTTGCCAGCTCATTTGGGGTATATTCCAGTTCACGGATCGCTGACTCGATTTTTTTTCTTGTATCTTCTGCAACATACCCGCTGCCATTGATCACTCTTGACACAGTGCCGACTCCTACGCCTGCTTTTTGCGCTACATCTCTGATACTTGCCATAATTTCCTTCCTGATAAATACTGCAGTTCTTCATCTTTCCACTGATCTGCTACTGCTGACCTCGTTCACAGCAGCCACATTCATTTCTGTCTATACACTCCTTTGCCGAAGCACTGCCCGAATATCATAACCTGTCCTGTTATAGTCAAATATTATAACATATTCTTCTTACTTTACAATCTGTCCAGTGTATGAAAATAAACGGATTTTTCGTCAAACTGTGTGTTCTGTACAGCATTTTATTAAAAACTTTCCGGTTTTATGAAGTTTTTGTTCTTTTTGTTCCGTTATAATATAATGAACGGGAGAAAGAATGCCGGGAAGCTTCATTGCCGTTCATTATCCAGGCAGCATCAGGAAGGGGGATGATCGTATTTCACAGGAAGAATATTTGAAATATCTGCTGGAGCAGTATCAGAATCTGATCTACTCCATCTGTCTGAAATCCGTAGGAAACCCTTTTGATGCAGAAGATCTGACCCAGGAAGTATTTTTATCTGCTTACAAAAACCTTTCCCGTTTCGACGGCACCTATGAAAAAGCATGGCTGAGCAAAATCGCTGTACGCAAGTGTCTGGATTTTCTGAAGGCAGCCGGGCGGCGCAGTATTCCCACAGAAGATACTTATTTTTCTCAGATACCGGACACATCCTCTACTCCGGAGGCCCTGTATCTGAAAACAGATTCTGACCGGCAGGTATATACCCTGTGCCAGCAGCTCAAAAGCCCCTATAAAGAAGTTGCTGTTTCGCATTTCTGTAAACAGCTTACTGTTACAGAAATCGCCCGGCAGACTCAGAAAAATCCAAAAACCATCCAGACACAGCTTTACCGGGCAAGGGCAATGCTGAAAAAGCTCCTGGTTCCGCCGGGAAATGTCAACGAAAGGAGAGTCTGATATGCATGTTAGGGAAAAATCTCTGAATAAGATTACAGACAGCAATACAGTAAGCACGGAAGAAATGATTGCGTTTCTGGAGCATCTTGATCAGTGTGATTTCTGTCTGGATCAGATGATTGAAGAAGAAATCCGAAATACCGATCAGCCGGCTCCGGACTATCTGGCAGAACAGATTCTGAACCGTGCAGCCGCGCCGGATGTTCAGGCGGCAAAGGCTGTACGCACAACATCCAGAAAAATGCAGCTTTTTTATTATGGACTTCGCACTGCAACAGGCATGATCGCTGCTCTTTTTCTTCTTTTTGTTATTCAGCAGGCGGATCTCAGCACTTTTTCCGGAGTTTCTATTCCGGAATCCGGCAAATCTGCCATCCGCACAGAAGTCAGCGCCCACCCGGAAACACTTTCACGGCTGTCACAGAATATTTCTGCAGAGCTTTCACGCAGCTCTGATAAACTGACTGGTTATATACGAAATTTTTCAAATAAAATCTTAAATGGAGGCGATTTAAAATGACAAAACAAAAAAAAGGACTTTTGCTTTTTCTCTGCTCACTGGTTCCGGGAGCCGGAGAAATGTACATGGGCTTTTTTAAACAGGGGATCAGCATTATGCTTATATTCTGGGGAACTTTCGGACTGGCAACCTTATCTTCACTTAGTTTTATTGTCATGTTTCTTCCCATTATGTGGTGTTACAGTTTCTTCCATGTACACAACCTGAAATCCATGTCTGAGGATGATTTTTATGCGGTGGAAGACAGCTATCTTCTCCATCTTGACCAGTTTATTGGAAATGCAGACCATTTTGTAAAAAAATACCGCAAACTGATTGCTGTTTTCCTAATCATCTTCGGTGTTTCTATTTTATGGGATAATCTCAGAGGACTGATCATGTGGCTGCTTCCGGATACTGTGGCAAATGTCCTGATCAATCTGTTTTATAATGTTCCGTCAATTATCATTGCCATTGCTATTATTGCTGTTGGCATCCACATGCTTAATACAAAGAAGCAGGAGCTTGACAGCGAAGAGACTTCAGAAAAACCCCGGAAGGAAGAACACTACTGGGAGCCTTATCGTCCTTATCAGCAGTCCCGGGAGGAAACAGCTGAAGCTTCAGCCACTGAAACACAAACGCCGGAATCCTCAGAATCGACAGTTGTTTCTGAGAAATCTTCTACTGATACATCCAGCGCTCAGACAGTTACTGAGTCCGCAGAGTCTGCTCCGGCTTCTGAGGAAGCTTCTGCCGGAACAGAAAAGACAAACTGACCCCTGAATGTCTTCACAATCCAGATCAGCTATAACTGCTGAAAACAAATTCAAAAAATATCAAAAGCAAAGTAAATTTTACCCTGCCAAAAACGGAAGCCGTCCTTTGATAAATCATCAGGACAGCTTCCGTTCTTATTATAAATATTTCTTCTGTTTACAGGTATTTCTTCTATATAATATATTACAGATTTTTCGTTACGCGAAGCCTTGTCATTGCCCGTGCCAGAGCCAGCTGATTCATGTGGTATTCCTGAATGCTCTGCTTCTGACGGAGCTGTTCCTCAGCATGTTCCTTTGCCTCCTGTGCTCTGCGAATATCAATTTCTTCCGGTCTTTCCACAGAAAGGCAAAACAGCTTTGCACGGTTATTGATCATTTCCACAAAACCACTGCTGACTGCTGCAACCACCTTGTTTCCGTCAGCATCTTCATACCGAAGCTCACCGGGAACAATTGCTACAATCACATTTGCATGATGAGCCAGAAAAGCCTTTTCTCCATCCTCTACAGGAACAACCAGAGATCTGGCGCGTCCGGCATAAGCCAGCTTATTGCTGGCATAGATTTCCAGGCCAAATGTACTTTCCATGAACTTCACTCCTTACTGTTCAAGGGTTTTTGCTTTTTCAATAACCTCGTCAATAGTTCCCACATTAAAGAATGCATTTTCAGGATATTCATCCATCTCTCCGTTTACAATGGCCTTAAATCCACGGATGGTTTCTTTCAGCGGAACGTATCTTCCGGGGATTCCGGTAAAGTTTTCCGCTACATGGAAGGGCTGGGATAAAAATCTCTGTATCTTTCTTGCACGATGTACTGTATTTTTGTCTTCATCAGACAGCTCTTCCATACCAAGAATTGCAATAATATCCTGCAGTTCCTTATATTTCTGAAGAATTTCCTGAACACGGCGGGCAACCTCATAATGTTCCTCTCCTACCACGTCTGCTTCCAGAATACGGGAAGAGGATTCCAGAGGATCCACTGCCGGATAAATACCCTGCTCAACAATTTTTCTGGATAATACGGTTGTTGCATCCAGATGGGCAAAGGTTGTTGCCGGAGCCGGGTCTGTCAGGTCATCCGCCGGGACATATACAGCCTGAACAGATGTAACAGAACCTGCTTTTGTAGAAGCAATACGCTCCTGAAGCTCTCCCATTTCTGTGGACAGTGTAGGCTGATATCCAACTGCGGACGGCATACGTCCCAGAAGCGCAGACACCTCAGAACCAGCCTGTACAAAACGGAAAATATTATCAATAAACAAAAGTACGTCTCTGTGTTCTGTATCACGGAAATACTCTGCCATAGTAAGACCTGTTTCCGCAACACGCATACGGGATCCCGGCGGCTCGTTCATCTGTCCGAACACCAGGGCAGTTTTTTCAAGAACTCCTGATTCTTTCATCTCACTCCACAGGTCATTTCCCTCACGGGAACGCTCGCCTACACCGGTAAAAATAGAATAACCGCCATGCTCAGTTGCAATATTCTGGATCAGCTCCTGGATCAGCACGGTTTTACCTACTCCGGCGCCTCCGAACAGACCAATCTTTCCGCCTTTTGCATAAGGTGCAAGAAGGTCAATTACCTTAATTCCTGTTTCCAGGATCTCAACTGCCGGGCTCTGATCCTCAAAACTTGGCGGATCTCTGTGGATGACCCAATGTTCCTTATCCTCCAGAGATTCACCGCCGTCCACAGTTTCTCCAAGAACATTAAAAAGTCTTCCCAGGGTGCAGTCTCCTACCGGAACCTTGATTCCGCTTCCTGTGGCAATTACTTCTCTGTCTCTCTGAAGTCCCTCACTGGCACTTAACATAATGCAGCGCACTACGCGGTTTCCCAGATGCTGTGAGACTTCCATAATACATTTTTTTCCGTTGTTTTCCACTTCCAGGGCCTCCCGGATATCCGGAAGCTCCCCCTGCTCAAAAACAACATCCACAACAGGTCCCATAACCTGTACAATTTTACCTTTATTCATCCTTGTCACTTCCTTCTCTGGGCTTTTGCGCCGCTGATAACCTCTGTGATTTCCTGTGTGATGGCCGCCTGCCGTGCACGATTAAACTGAATGGAAAGATCCTGCAGCATCTTTTTTGCGCTGTCTGTGGAAGACTGCATTGCAGTCATTCGCGCATTATTTTCACTGGCATAGGCTTCTACCAGACATCCGTAAATAACACCTGTCAGATAATTGGGAATCATTGTATCCAGAACCACATCTGCAGAAGGAAACATTTCAATCTCCTCCTGTGGAGCTCCCGCCGGAATCTGAGCCGGTGAAAAACTTGCTTTTTTCAGCGGAAGAAGCTGCATATCCACAGGTTCCATCACTGCCGCATTTTGCATCTGAGTATAAATAATATGTACCTCATCCAGCTCACGGTCAAGAAAAGCTCTTACAATTTCCTCACTGATCAGTCTTGCGCGATGCATAGTTGGCTTCTGCACAGTATAACGAAAGCTTCCGTCTACATCTGCACTTTTCTTTTCATAATACTGACGGCCTACCATTCCAAGTACATACAGCTTGTGATAACCCGGAGTTTTTTCCATAAACTCATCTGTCAGCTTTGTGATATTGTGGTTATAGGCTCCTGCCATTCCTTTATCTCCGGTTACTACAATAATTCCGGTTTTACGCTCCTGCTGAGGTACAAGATGACGAACACTAAAAAAAGGATGCTGGATATCCGGAATATGACGCAGGATTCTGGCAATAGCAGCCTGCATATTATAAAAATATGGCTCTGTATCCTCCAGTACCTTTTTGGCTTTCTTCATTTTTGAAGAGGAAATCATGTACATGGCATTGGTGATCTTCATGGTATCCTGGACGCTTTTTATTCTGCTCTGTATTTCTCTTGCGTTTGCCATAGGTTCCTCCTGCTCTTAATTATTCTGCAGCTGAACGGCTTCTGAATTCCTCTGCAATCTGAAGGATCTTTTCTCCCAGTTCATCAGAAAGCTGTTTTGACTCATTGATCTCTCTTCCCACTTCCGGATAAACATTGTCAAAGTATTCCAGCAGCTCCTTCTGATACTGCTTGATCTTTTTTGTCTCCACATGCACAAAGGCTTTATGCGTAGCTGCCCACAGGGTGATTACCTGCTCATGGAGTTTCAGCGGGCTGCAAAGAGGCTGTTTCAGAAGTTCCATCAGACAGCTTCCATAAGTAAGCTGCGCCTTTGTGGCCTCATCCAGATCTGAACTGAACTGAGTAAATACTTCCATTTCTCTGTACTGAGCCAGATCAATACGAATACTTCCTGATGCCTTTTTCATGGCTTTGGTCTGAGCGGCACCGCCTACACGGGATACAGAAAGACCTACATTGACTGCCGGGCGCATGCCTGCAAAAAACAGGTCGCTTTCCAGGAAGATCTGCCCGTCTGTAATAGAGATTACATTGGTTGGTATATATGCAGATACATCTCCTGCCTGTGTCTCAATGATCGGAAGCGCTGTAATGGAGCCACCTCCTGATTTTTCATTCAGACGGCTGGATCTTTCCAGAAGTCTGGAATGAAGATAAAATACATCTCCCGGATAAGCCTCACGGCCCGGAGAACGTTCCAGAAGAAGGGACAGAGCACGATAAGCAACCGCGTGCTTGGAAAGATCATCATAAACGATCAGAACATCTTTCCCCTGATACATAAAGAACTCTGCCAGAGCTGTTCCTGCATAGGGAACAATATACTGAAGAGGCGCACAGTCACTTGCCGTAGAGGAAAATACAGTTGTATATTCCATTGCCCCGTGTTTTTCAAGAGTGGAAACAACCTTTGCAACAGTAGAAGCCTTCTGTCCCACTGCCACATAAATACAGATCACATCTTTTCCTTTCTGGTTCAGGATTGTATCAATAGCCAGAGATGTTTTTCCTGTCTGTCTGTCGCCAATGATCAGCTCACGCTGTCCGCGTCCGATAGGAAACATGGAATCAATAGAAAGGATTCCTGTTTCAAGAGGAACTGTTACGGATTTACGGTCAATGATTCCCGGCGCAGGATATTCAACAGGACGATACTCTTCCTCTTTGATCTCTCCCTTTCCATCTACCGGAGCGCCAAGAGCATTGACAATCCTTCCGATAAATCCGTTTCCAACAGGAATGCCTGCCTGTCTGCCGGTTCTGGATACCTTTGATCCTTCACGGATTCCGGAATCGCTGCCAAACAGAATACATCCCATACTGTTTGTGCGGATATCCTGAACCATTCCTTTCAGACCGTTTTCAAAAACCACGACTTCACCGTACATGGCATGATCTATACCATATACTGTGGCGATTCCGTCACCTACGGAAATAACAGTACCGACCTCCTGGTTTTTGCTGATCTCGTCATAATTCTCTATTTCTTCTTTCAGAATTGAAATAATCTCATCTGGATTAATTGTACTCAAACTGTTCACCTCCGGGTCAGTTTCTGTTCCAGTCTGCGGCAGCGTCCCCGCAGACTCCAGTCATATTCTTTACCGCCTGCCTGAAGAATAAATCCTCCGATCAGGCTTTTGTCCTCAAGTACCTGAATTTCTGCTTTCTGTGCCTGAAATTCCCTGCACAGGAAATTTCGGATTCCTTCCAGCTGTTCATCTCTGGGTGGCGTCACACAGATCAGAACTGCCTGCAGGGCGCCTGCCTCTTTCCTGCAAAGCTCCTGATACTGGTTGAAAATTTCCTCAAAAAGATCTGTTTTATGATATCTGCAGGCAACCTTCACAAAGCTCCTCATATCCCGGGGAACAGCTCTGTCTATGATCCGGCATTTTGCCTCAAATGATACCAGCGGACTTCCCAGGCACTCTGTAAGTTCCGGGTTCTCCTGAAAAAGATGTTCCGTTTCCTGGACAGTTGCCCTGGAAACAGGCATCCCATACAGAACCTTTGCATAATTAACAGCTGCCGTTGTCATCGGGATCACCTGCTTTTTCTATAAATTGGTCATACATGGAAAGATCCTGTTCCTCACCGGCCTGACTGCCTACAATTCTGGTGGCAGCCTCCATTGCCAGCTTCCCGATCTCACCCTGCATCTGTCTCATGGCGTACTCACGCTCAGACGCAATATCTGCCTGCGCTTTGGCAAACAGCTGATCAGCCTGAACCCTGGCTTCCTCTGCAGTACGTTCTGCCTGAGCTTTCGCCTCCAGTTTTGCCTGTTCCACAATCTGATAGGATTCTTCTTTAGCTGATTTCAGAGCATTCTCATATTGCTTCTGCAGCTGATTTGCTCTGTCCTCTGTCTTTTTTGCCTCCTCAAACTGCTGATCTATCATTTCTTTTCTCTGATCCATGATCCGAATCACCGGTCCGAACAGAAACTTTTTCATAAGTATGTAAAGGACCAGCAGATTGATGATCGTAAAGACAAGATTCAGATTAATTTGAATCATCGTCTGTACCTGCCTTTCTGTTTTTGTAGCAATTTATCAGCCAAGCATAACAACGATCAGAAGACCTACTACAAAACCAAAAATAGCAGTACCTTCGGCAAGGGCGCATCCGAGAAGAAGGTTTTTGCTGATCTTGCTCTCTGCCTCGGGCTGTCTTGCAATTGCCTCAACTGCCTTAGATGTTGCCAGACCAATACCAATACCTGCTCCAATACCTGTTAAAGCTGCAATACCTGCTCCGATAGCGATTAAACTTGTCATGATTTTTTCCTCCTGAGTTTTCATTAGAATAGTTAAATAAAAGTGACTGCGCTGCCTGCTGCAGCGATCATTCCATTGTTTCTTTCATGAACATGGACGTCAAAAAGACAAAAATATATGCCTGTATAAAACCGTCAAAGAAATCAAAATACAGGCTGAATGGAATTGGCAGAATTGCCGGGCATACAAACTCGACAAGCGCCATTACTACAAACCCTCCGAGAATATTGCCAAAAAGTCGGAAACAGAGGGCAGTGGGACGAATGAGGACCTCCATAATATTCATCGGGAGCATAACCGGTATTGGATCCAGAAAGCTCTTAAAAAATCCTTTCAGACCCTTTTTATGGATGCCGCAGTATTCAATGAGGAACATGCTCATTACTGCAAGTGCCAGCGTAACATTCAAGTCCTTTGTAGGCGGCTTTACGCCAAAGATACCTGACACATTGGAAACTCCCAGATAAATAATTACTGTCATCATATACGGGATATACCGATCTCCGTCCTCTCCCAGGATTCCCCGGAAAAAGTTTCTCAGAGCGCCGATTCCCGCTTCCAGAAGAAGCTGTTTTTTTCCGGGATTTTCAACTTTCAGATTCCTTACCAGAATCAGCGACAATACTACCAGCACTGCCATGATCACCCAGGTAACTGCAACTGATTCAAATACCGGTATTCCTTTTCCGATCGGAATCGTAAAAACCGTTTCACAGTTCAGCTCTTCTTTTAACACTTCTGTTAAACTGTTCGTTTCACTCCCTCCTTTTCTTTCAGTCTGAGATTTGGTCAGACCGCTTTTTTTGATTTCTATATTTTACTCTTCACGCCCTGAAAGTCAATATTTTTCCCTACTATTTTGTACAAAAAAATGGGTGATTTTTTGTGCAAATCACCCAAAATTATTTTGATTATCTATATTTTTAAGGATACCTCTTCATAGGACAAAATACTCTCCGAACCGTCTGTTTCCAACACTTTGAGCCTTCCGTCCCGGCATATTTGGAGAGCTTTTGCAGTTCGTTCCCCTGAATTGTCCATAATACAGATTCTGCGTCCCACAACCATGCTTCTGTCTATATATTCCCCGGGGATGCAAAGCTTCTGTGTCTCTCTCAGAAGATGGTTGATCACTGCTGCTGCCAGTTGATTTCTGTTTATACCGGAAGCTTCTTCCTGACTTTTATAAAGAGCACCGGCAATCCCATCCAGCTCTGAAGGATATCCCTTCTCCGGTTCGTAAATATTCAGTCCGATTCCTACAACTGCAAACTCGATGTCTCCGCTCTCAAAATCCGTAACTGCCTCTGTAAGAATTCCACACACCTTTTTACCGCAGTAGTAAAGGTCATTTACCCATTTGATATCAAGGTCTTTGCCCGTCAGTTCTTTTACCGCTTTATACACAGCCACTGCCGCTTCAGCCGTCAGAACAAGACTTTCCTGAAGGCTTCCTTCCGGTTCCAGAATCACGCTGAGATACAGGCCCGCATCATACGGTGAATAAAACTTTCGTCCTCTTCTGCCTCTTCCTTCTGTCTGCCTGTAAGCCAGTACCGCGCTTCCATGCTTTGCTTCCCCGCTTATTGCCGCCTGCTTGGCCGTTCTGTTCGTAGATTCCGTCTCCGGATAAACTTTCAGAAAAACATCCGGCTTTGACAAAAAAGGACGAATCCCCTCTTCTGCCAGTTTATTGCTTTCTGCAGACAACATATATCCTTTATTGGAGCCTGCTGCAATTTCATAGCCTTCCTCACGGAGAGTTTTTACTGCTTTCCACACCGCAGCTCTTGTACACTGAAGCTCTTCCGCAATTTTTTCTCCTGATATAACTGTGCCCTTATTTTTTTCCAGAAGCTCCAGAAGCCTGGATTTTACCGTTATTTTTGTCCTCATTTCTTCCCTCATTATTTCTCAGCGCCTGTTTTAAAAAGGTTGTGTATTCTTTCCTAATCTTTTCAGGGCCAATGATCCTTACGCCTTCTCCAAGGCCTGCAAGCCAGCCAAAAAACTGCTTACCCACACAGACATGAGCCTGAAAAAGAAAATGCTCTTCATCTGACTTTCTTATGGTAACCTCTGTGCCAAATCGGTCCAGAACTGTTCCGATCAGATGATTGTCAAATTCTGCTTTCAGAAGAACGTCTCTGCCGCCTGACATTCCAAACGCATCCATGGAAAATTTACCAAGTTCAAGATCCCGGAAAATCGCAGCTCCGTTTCTTTTTTCCTTTTCCAGCTGCATATCTTTCATTTTATCTGCCTGATAATGCTTGACAACTCCGCTGTTCTCATCCAGGCCAAGAAGATAATAGCTGTCATCTCTCCAGAAAAGTTTCCACGGGCTTATTTTGCAGAAAGCTCCGTTTTTCTTCTGTCTGAGCTTTTTTTCAGACGTCCATTCATAATAAGAAAAGCTGATCTGCCTGTCTGTGGCAATGGCATTGCAGATCAGCTCAACATTTGCATATACTTCTCCATTTTCCGTTCTGTTCCCGCATTCTGTCAATGCCTGTTTCTGCATCTTCTTTGCCTGATGAATACTGGTCAGCCCTTCCAGTTTACGGATAAGCTTCTGTGCATGTCTGGCCGGAATACAGTGAGAAGACTGAACCATGTCTGTGAGAAATTTTAATTCCGCAAATTCAAAATTCCTCTCTTCCAGATAATATCCTGACACCTTTCCTCTTCGATTCAGAATATTAAGCCCAAACAGCCTCAAAGCCTCAATATCATCATAAATTGTCTTTCTCTCTGCATTAATGCCATAAGCCTGAAGATTGGCAATGATATCTCTGACCTGCATGGGATGATCCCTGTCGGATTTCTCTTCAAGAACCTTTTTTACATACAGGATCTTCAGCTTCTGATTAAATGATCTGGGCATAAACACACTCCTACCTGTCTGTCAGTCCCGCTACAACTCCAAAATATACTACCACAAATGCAAGAATCAATGCAATCCGGTCCACAGAATGAAAATCCACATGAAGAAACATCGCTCCAAGAATTATAATCTCCAAAGTCAGCACAATTCCCCAGAGCAAAGCCTTTCCTCCGGAAAGCTTTTCCTTTCCCTGTTTCCCGCGTCCTCTGCCGTATGAATCATATTTATCCGGCACAAATGCAGCCATTTCTCTGTCTATTCTCTGCCCACTCTGCATCTTCAGTTCCTCCCTGTACAAACATATTTTCTGAACACTTCTTTTTGATAAAAAGGATTATATCACAAGCTATGTCCAATAAAACGGGATGAACTTATTTTTTTCGAATCTTTGTTCGTGAATGTCTGTTTTTATCTATAATGTCTGGGGCTGTTTGCAGTTTTCCACAGCTTCTACGGTTCAATAACTATTTTTTCCACCTGATATCTCCCCGCATCCACATGCATAACAGCCATAGTGATCTCCTGATCAAATCTGCGTCGTCCGCAGCTTCCCGGATTAATCCACAAACGGTCATCAATTATTTTTTCAAAATATTTATGGGTGTGTCCGAAAACAACAACCTGAGCACTTCCAAGCTCCCATGCCACATCTTTTTTGTTATGTGTCATAAAAAACTCCACACTTTCTATGGTAAAGCGAAGAGTCCGGGACATCCCCTCCGCCCAGTCCTTGTCATTATTTCCCCTCACTACATAAACAGACGCCAGAGGCCGAATCTGATCAAGGATTTCCGGCTTATTAATATCTCCACCGTGCAAAATGCAGTCGCAGGTTCTGAGAATTTCCAGAACCTCAGGACGCAGCAGCCCGTGAGTGTCTGATATGATTCCTATTTTTTTCGCCATATTTACCCTCCGTTTCCTTGGTAAATTTCTTTGATAAGTTTCCTCCGGGAATTTCAACTAGAATCAGGAAATTTGTACACTTTTTCAGAGTTTCTGTTTTATAGTTAATAGATTGTTATCCGGTTATGAGCAATCTCCGGATCTGTAAAAATGAACCCTACATGAGTAAATACTGATTTTGCTTTTATACTGGGGAATCTGGAATATACACATGCAAAAGAATTTTTCTTGTTGTAACAGCCTCCCTATTCTGGTTTATTATATAAAATTTCTAACAGTCTGTCCGCAAATTTTCTGTGTCCTTCCTGGGAAAAATGAACGCCGTCATATGCCACAGTAATTTCCCAGTCTCCTGTCCCTGTAAAATCCATGTTCAGCTCTTCAGCTACTTTACTGTATATCTTATCCAGCTTTTCCGCCTCCCGGCAGATTCGTTCCTCATCTACCCAGGCTCCCCGCTTTACAGGAGGAGGGGCAATCAGCCGGACTTTCATTTCCCGGTTATTAATTTCCTGCTGCTGAACCAGTACCTGAAGAAATTTTTTCATACGATTCCCTGCATCTTCTGCGGTAAATCCTGTCTCTGTCAAAAGATCGTTTGTCCCCAGCATAATCCATATTCTTACAGGCCCTTTGATTTTACACCAGTCTCTAAGCTGTTCACAGAAAAAGTGAATCTGAGAAGAATTATGAGGGATACAGCGTCCGTTTACTCCATGATTCTTTATGAGCCACCCGGATTTTTCCTGAAGAATGCCTGTCCAGCAGATATTTTCAGGATACCTGCCCCCTGTCAGCGACTGCGGATCATATCCGTAAGTATTAGAGTCCCCATAACATATGATTGTTCCCTTCATTTTTCTCTGTTCCTTTCGCTTCGCCTTCATACACAATAGCATAAAAATAATTTCTGCTTCCAGAGCGTTCTTATGGCAAGTCTCACAGCTGAACGTCCTGCCGCCAATAACTGAGACAACATTTTTTATACTTATGCGCTTTGCTGTTCTGGCTTTGCATCCATGGTTTTACATCCATTATATATATATAAGATTCCCTTATTCACAATTTAATTTTTACCTGTTTACAGATACAATGACCAAAAATCCCACAATAACTTCTGTAACCAAAATCACCGGCACACCCACAAAGAATTTTGCTTTTCTTGTTTTATGATGAAACACCTTCATTCCCAACAACGCTCCGATGCTGCCGCCCAGAACAGCCAGTCCCAACAACGCCTTCTCTGAAATCCTCCACTGATTCCGCACAGCTCTCTTTTTATCGATTCCATATGCACAAAAAGCTATAATATTTATAAAAATCAGATACAAAGCAAAATATCTGTACATTAATTCTTTATCCTTTCAAAAAACCAAATACATGTCCCCAATATGTTTCCAAAATATCGTCCTGCGCATTAAAAATCTCATGCTTTGTTCCCGCCATCCTGATCAGAGTACAGGAGGTTTTTCCACAATTATTAATCTTTTCCGCAAAAATATCCTGCGCTTTTAATGAAACCAGGCTGTCCGTTTCTGCCTGAAACAAAAGTATTGGCGCAGCAATGTCCTTCCATGCGCTTCTCTGAAGATACCAGTTCATTTTTGCCGCATTATACAGCCACCCATAAGATGGAGAAAACGTCCGGCACTCAATATTATTCCTGCGGATCTCTTTATAACGTTCAAACCGTGGACGTGAAAGACCGGAACTTGTCTCAAACTGTTCCGTTCCGTCATATGGCTTCTGGCCTGCTACATACTTCATTTCTCTCCCTGTTCTGCAGGCTGCCCGGGAAATTCTGATTGCAGCAGGATAAGGGACATTTCCCGTCAGAGGACGGATCATCGGAGAAGACAAGATTACTTTTTTGTATATATAAGGCTCTCTTGCCGCAGCAATTGCCGCTACTGCCCCTCCCATAGAATGAGCGAATAAATACAGCGGCATCCCGGGATGAGCCTTTCTTATCAGCCTTGAAACTCTCAGAAAATCCCGGCTGTATCTGTTCCAGCGGTCCAAATGAACAAGCGACGGATCATCGGTAAGACGATAACTCAGTCCGTGCCCGCAATGCTCAGGAAAATAAACATGATAATGCTCCTGCAAAAAATAATAAATCAGCTCAGGATATTTCTGCGCAGATTCCGAAAATCCATGACTGATGACCACAACACCTCTGGCCTTATCTGCCAGATATCTTAACACATGAACTCTCCCCCTGTTTTCCGGCGCACATGGAATCCATGCCTCACTTACCCTACGTTCCAAATACGGTAAAACCTCATTTTGCATTTTCAAAACATATTCATTTTCATGAATAATTTTTCTATATCTGTCATCCCTCTGCATAGCGGTAATCTCCTCTCTGCTTCTTTCGTATAAGTAAAATTACAAAATTCTGGAAACCTTTCAAAAAAAACATTCATATACTTTTCCCTTTTTAATATGACATATTCATAGTAAATTTCAGCAGCCTAAACTCTGTATGATTATAAAAACTGTCCCAGCTTTTTCAACTCATTTCTTCTTTTCTGATAATCCGGCAGTTCCTGCTCCACAATAGCCCAAAATCTGGCTGAATGATTCATTTCCTTCCTGTGCGCAAGCTCGTGAACCACCACATAATCCAAAAGCGCCTGAGGCATCAGAACCAGCTTCCAGTTAAAATTCAAATTCCCCTTCTGACTGCAGCTTCCCCATCTTGTCTTCTGCTCCCGAACTGTAATTCTTCCATAATCTACGCCCATTCTCTCAGCAAAAAACGCTGTCCTCTCCGGAAAAATCTTCAATGCCTTCTGAATCCCGTCTGCCCTCTCCTGTTCCGTGATCACATGCCTTTTACCGCTCAGTTCCTGAATCCTGTCTTTCTGCTTTTCTATCCAGTCCAGATGCTCCCTGACAAAACGATCAATTTTATCTTCTGACAGCCTCAACGGCGCCCGCACCACCACTGTTCCGTCCCCCTTCACCTGAAGAGCAAGACTTTTTCTTTTGGAACGGATCAATTCATATTCTTGAGAATTCTCTTTCATTTTTGTATATTTATTCATCATTTTTCCATCTCATAAGCATTTCTATTTCTCCCGTAGCCTCATCTTCTGCCTCAGAACTAATCTCAAATCCATTGCGCAAATAAAATCTGGCCGCCGCCTGATTCTTTTTATATACAGACAGACTCAGCTCTTTTTTCACGGATTTTGCATAATCCAGAAGCTCCCTTCCAATACCACAGGAACGAAACTTTTCATCCACAAAAATACCGGCAATATAGTTCTCCATCATTCCAATAAATCCCCTGATATCGTCATCCTTCTCATACACATATACTTCCGCCTCCGGAAGCATGGAACGCACCTGCTGCCAGTTGCTCCGCCAGTATTCCTCCGGGATAAAATCATGAGCCTGTATATTAGAAAAAAGCCATATATCCATAACTTTATCAAGATCTGTTAACTTCATTTTTCGTATCATACGCCTGCCTCCGGTGGGTGATTTCAACAATGGAAATACATAGAAAGCGGATAAAAATGAGGTTATCCAAATCCTCTGAATATTCTCATGAGACAATCCCACAGGGATGCCAGAACCAGACTTCTCATACACTTTCACTTCCATAAAACTTAGTTGAATCTATTCATATTTTATCAATAAATATACTTACTCTGTGTTCTATTCTGATTATATAATTCCCTTTTTCTTGCAATTGAATCTTACGGTGGGGAGCCGCCAGTCCGGTGTAACAAGCCCCAGAATAATCAGTAATGAGCAATCACTATGAATCAATTATAGCAAAGAACAACAAAAAAACAATGAATTACTAACTTTAATTTACACTAAAAAAATCCCAATATCCGGTTTAAAAATACAGTTATTAGAAAAACAGCAGACAATCACATAGACTACCTGTCGTTTAAGATACTTCGTATCAATTTTTATTATTAAAACTCGTCTCACAGGAGATTAATTACAATGATTTTAATAGCATTTCGCTACTTTTGTTGCTATATTTGCTATATTTTCTGCCATGATTTTGACTGGCATAAAAATTGTACTCAAAATGAACTCACAACAACACAATGAAAATTATTCTTCGATCAACGGCATATTGATCAATTCCTGCAACTTTTTCTGCAATACCGCTTTGTCCGGCAACTGCAGTTTATATTCTGCTACCATCATCGGAGACAACGTTCTGCTCATCGCATATTCTACTACCTCATCATCCTTAGAAGCACAAAGAATCATTCCCACGCTTGGATTCTCATTCTCTTTCTTCTTCTGGCGATCCAACGCCTCCAAGTAGAAATCCATTTTTGAAATATATTCCGGTTTGAATTTACCGATTTTCAATTCAAAGGCAACCAGACACTGCAAACCTCTATGAAAGAATAACAAATCAATACGAAAATCTTCGCCACCGACCTGCACTCGATATTCCTCATCTATGAAAGTAAAATCTTTGCCTACTTCAAGAATAAAATCTTTCATATTCTGGATCAGACCTTTTCGCAGATCAGACTCCTTGAAATTCTTTGGTAAATCAAGAAATTCAATAACATAAGAATCCAAAAAAGGATTTTCTTTCAATCCCTTTATTGGCTCCGGTAAAAGTTTCTCTTTGGAAAGCATATATCTTTCATAATATCCGCTATTGATCTGACGTTCTAATTCTCTCTTAGAATAACCCTCTTTGATGCACAACCTCATATAAAACTCACGCTCCATATTTGATTTACATCCAGACATAATAAGCAAATGATTAGACCAACTTAATTGTGTCAACAGTGGTGTCACAAATTACATATATTCACCTATAATACTGTGTACAAATTTTAAATATTGTAAGAAATTGACTACCATTTCCTATATACATTCTATGATACGTCCTTTTACTTTTACATATTATACGATTTGTGTCTTCAATATCAGACTTTACCAGTCTGATATTTTTCAGTGATATCATTGTCTATTCCTTCATAATAAGTCCTAAATCTTTAATCAAAGGTTTCATTCGTTCTATCATTCTTACACTTGTAATAGCATAGTTCATTGCTTCTTTTTGTCTTTTTGTTAACTGATAACTACCAATCATTCTTTCTAATACTTCTATATATCCGTATTGCAATTCTTCTTCATCATACAAAAATTCACTTGATACTATTGTATCATCTGTAATTTTTAATTTTTTATTTTTTCTGGGCATAGTATTTTTAACTTCAAATACTTTATTATCGTATTTTTTATCAGAATACATAAATACCCTATTGGCAAATGTTTTCTTTATTTCATTTTCTTTATTGTATTTTAATATCGTTGTTATATAGTTTTTAAGAGCCGTAGCATCAGTATCATTAGCAAAGAACAAACAAATGGAAACAGTTGAACGCCATGTACGTATATATATCCCATCAACAGAATACTCATCTACCGGCTTTTCTTTACCCTTTGCACCTCTTTTTTTGGAAGTTCCATAATTTGCGTTTTCTATCTCTGTAACCCATTCCAAATTATCTACACATGGATTCATCTTATTCTCATCTTTATGATTTACTATAGGTTTATTATCAGGATTGGGGATAAACTGTCTTGCAACTAATATATGAGCCTGCCTATAGTATATTTTTCTATCTATGTACAAAGTATAAACTAAATAACCAGCATTTTTAATTTGCGGTTTTAATATATTTTTTGTTCTCTTATTTCTTATCTGCCCCATTTTATTAATTTCATACGGTCCATTCGGGAATTCTTCGATTTGATACCAGTTATTATAATAATCCTTATTCATTATATACGCTCCCTTTATTTTGTAATAAAACCCATGACTTTTCCATTTTGTTTATTCTGAACTTTGCATAAAAGTTCAGATTTATTTAATCATCAATCGGCTACAGATCCAATAATCTACAATTCCTTTTTCACTTCATCAGTTTCCACTAATATATCCATGCATCGCCCCTCCCAAAAGGAACCTTCCACCCACTATTCCAAAAGTTATAATAATTACCAAATTATCTTTTTTCTTATTTTATCACAACTCCATTCCTTTATGTTTGTTTTTATTTTTCTTCTGCTGCATATTGTACTCCTGGCTTTTTTCTCTGCTCCATTGTAGCCTGTCATTCAATTTTCTCGGTACCTGCTCTTTTCGTTTCTGTTCTTCTAATGCTTTTTCCCTCTGAATATCATGCCAGATCGCCGACTCTATAGTATCCTTGCCAAATATCCGCAGCACTCTGTTATATTTATCTGATATTACTTCCAGCTTATCTACATCATCACACAACTGATTGCACAGATCCGCTACCTTATCAGCATCCTTTTCCAGATCATCATAATCTTTCTTCAACTGCTGATATTTATCTCTCCATTTTTCTGATTCTCTTGAAAGTTCTATCACCTTTGCAGCTAATCCTGCAATATAATTCTTCATCTTCGCGAACAGAGGTTTAATCTTTTTATTGCGGTATGTAGACGCCAGTTCCAGTGTCCCGACTTCTGGCAACACTAATTTAATTTGCCCTGAATTCTTTAATTCCTTATCAATACTATTTATAATTGGCTGCAACTGATTCCGTTGCTTTTCCATATACTTGAGTTCTTTTTCCGCCTGTTCTTTGCTTTCCCTGACTTGATCCCTGGCTTTTTCTGCATCAGCTTTTTCCTGATTAAGCGCCTTTATATCTGATTCTGCCGCTTCTACATCTGCTGCCAAATTTTCTATTTGCTGCTCCAGCTCCTTTACTTCTTTTGCACGTTCCTTCTTCTTAAAATTATACACATCCAGATGTTCTTCATGAGTTCCTTTCTGTTCCCACTCGATTTCATACCGTTCCATAATCTCTGCCAGAACTTCTTTTTCATGATTGATCCATTGATTCAATTCTGTATCATGCTTGGCACCGCCTTGAAATCCAAGACTTTTCAATGCCTGTTTCAGTGAGACTCTTGTATCCATTCCTTTTCCCTTCCATCCGGTTACATAAGGTACAAAATCAATATGTAGATGTGGGGTGGCTTCGTCCTGATGCAGATAGCCGCAAAAAACCCGGAGTGTTGGATTTCGTCTCTGAAAATCCTGCATATATTCATCCAACACCTTTACCGCAAGATCTCCCTCTGGTGTCCCGGCAGCCATATCTTTATTATTTCCAATCTGGAAAATTACTTCATGGAACAACTTCTCCTGCTTTCCATGTTGGATCTTATCATAATAATTCGTAATCTTCCGATCATTTCTTTTCCCGACATTATACCGTTCTACCGATTCATCAAACAGTTCTTTGTAAAAATCCTTCAAGTTTTCATCCCGGTAACAGATGTTCAGATATACTCTGTTCGGATCAACATTTTCTGCAACAAAATCCCGTCTGTTATGAGCAAGGGAACCTGTTCCTGTCATACCGCTGATCGTTCTTTTCATCATCCTATTTTTTTACCTCACATTCTCTAAACAGTGCCGGATACGGCACATAAATTATATTCGCGCCCGTTAGGGCGGTTTTGTTACTTTTGTCAAAAGTAACGCAAAAGCACTTTCGACAGCCGTACCGTCCATCAAAAGTACCCTTGCGCCCTGCCGGGGTCCAAGACGTCCGGGGGACGTTTGTTCTGCACCGACCGAAGCGGAGCGAAGACCTATTCTTGCCTGCGGTCGGTATACTTCCGTCCTCACATCTGCAACTTTTCCTTGTCTACTATTTATACAGGAGCGTGCCACGCCCCTGTCATATGGCATTCAAAGAAGAATTACCATCGAAAGTCAGCCTGTATTCCCCGCCTGTCCAGATACTCCTGTCGGGCTTTTTCTCGTTCTTCCTCTGATGGAGCTGTTTTTGATTTTGTATATAATTCACGCTCTACCATAGCGTTCATTTTTTGTTCCAAGCCTTTTTTCACATCATCAGCACAACTACCATCATCAAGCAGATGATATCGGAGCAGTTTCATAAATAATTCCTGTGGTATTTGTACATTTTTCATTTATAGCTCCTTTCAAGATAGCAAGATTCCCTGTTCTTAAAGAGATGGTAATCTTGCCATCTTCCCAATATTATTCAGGTAACATCCAGAACCACTGGTTACCAATCTTCACAGAATCAATTTCCAGTTCCTTTTTCGCATTCCACAGTGTTTTCTTTTTAATTCCCCTGCTTTCCGCTTCTTCTGCCACCTTTGTCTGGGCTACAGAACCAGACGCCAAAACTTCTTGCAGAAATTCCTTTGCTACATGAATTTTCTGCCCCCGGTTGTCTCCGCTTAACAAATCATCTGCACTAATATCATATTCCCCGATCCATTCAAATCCAGTATCTTTGTCTAAACGAAATGCAATGGATTTTCCTTCCGGTGCAAGGGAACTTTTTACATGACACACAACACGAATTTCTGGTTCATCCTTGATCCTTCCAACAATCAGTACGCTTCTGGCCGCTGCTTGAAAATCAATAGATCCAAGTCCACGGTATGACGATTTCCCGTTACTGTTTTTGTTCATATGACCAATCAAAATAATCGCACAATGATATTTCTCAGCAAGCAACGCCACACGCTTCATCAAGGGACGGATTTCATTTGCCCTGTGCATATCTACATCAGCCCCCAGAAAACCCTGTATCGGGTCTAAGACTACAAGGCGTGCTTTTGTCTGTATGATAGCTTCTTCTAATCTGGCATCCATCATAGTCAATGCCTGATCGCCATCATCAATCACCATCACTCTGGAACAGTCTGCACCTGCGGAAAGAAGTCGGGGCTTAATGGTATCGCCCAATCCATCCTCTGCAGTCTGATAAATCACATTTACCGGCTCCAGAACCATTGTTTTTTCCTCCAAGGCTGATTCATCACTGTCCGATGGTAATACCGCCTCGCCTTTTGTCAGCTTTGCAATAATCTGCAGCACCATTGTGGTCTTGCCTTCACCGGGATCTCCCTGCACGATCGTAACTTTCGCAAAGGGAATAAAGGGATAAAGCAGCCAGTCTATTTTTTCTATCTCCACTTGTTCCATATTTATTAGTTTTAAATTCGGTTCGTTTCTTCTGTTCTCCAAAATTACCTCCATTTTCTGTTGAAAGAAAGTGGAGACTTTGGTAGAATAACCGTAGTATTTGATTTGGATTTTCTACCAAGTCTCCGCCTTTAGGTGTTTGCCGACACTTAAAGGCTTTTATTTTTCATCTTCCAATATCTCTGTTTTAAAATCACTTGCAGTCCAAGCTGCTAAACAACCATTACCAGTGATTTCAATTACCTGTTTCATTAATGCCCGGCAGTCTGCCAGTACCTCATATAAATCCTCTGTTTCCAGATGATCCAGACGCTCCCACAACCGCCGTATTTCAAGGCTTAATCGATCACTTTGATATTTACCAACCGCAATCTTTACTTCCTGATGGAGTACCGACTGAATGAAATATTTTCCTTTCGGCAGTCCACTCACTGTAATACGGGCTTCTAATTCTCTGCGTTCTTCCGGTGTCATTCGAAAACAGACTGTCTGGTTACGTTTTCTGTCTTTATCTAATCCACTCATTACAAATCCCCCTTGTACTCCCTATCCAGCCGTTCAGCCAGTTTTGTCTGCTTGTTTGGATAAAGATGTGAGTAGGTATTCAGTGTAGTTTCCACTTTTTCATGGCCGAGCCGATTCGCAATCTCCAATGGCGAAAATCCCAGTTCGATCAACATACTTGCATGGGAATGTCTCAAATCGTGTACTCTTATCCGCTTTACGCCACTTTCTTTAATTCCTCGCTGCATTTCATGCTCCAAATAATATTTCGTAATAGGGAACAACCTGTCGTCCTCCTGCAAATCATATAAGCTGTCCATATAATCTTTGATATCTGCAGCCAGAAACTCTGGAATGGTAATCACTCTCTTGCTTTTCGATGTCTTTGGTGGAGTGATCACGTCTTTCTTACCAAGACGTTGATATGATTTTGTGATAGCAATTGTTCTCTTTTCCAAATCCACATCTTTCGGATTCAGAGCCAAAAGTTCTCCCAAACGCATTCCCGTCCAGTACAAAGTCATAAATGCCATATAAGAAAGCCTTTTGTTCATAACACTGTCGATAAACCTCCTAAACTCCTCTCCTGTCCAGAAATCCATTTCTTCTGCCTTACTCTTACCCATGCTTCCGGCTTTTGCACAGGGATTACTTTTCAAATCATAATATCGAACCGCATAATTAAAAATTGCACTCAACTGGTTATTGATTGTTTTCAGATAAGTGGGTGAATACCCCATTTTAATCAACTCATTCTGCCATTGCCGGATGTCAGCTGCAGTAATATCATTTACCCGCTTATTCCCAAAATACGGGAGAATTTTCAGCTCCACAATATACTTTTTCGTTCTCATGGTATGCTCACGCAGGCGAGTTTCCATATCTGCACAATACATCTTCCAAAAATCCGCAAACTTCATATCAAAATCCGCTTTTTGCGTAATAAGGAAATTTCGAAGCCATTCCTCCGCCTCTCTTTTGGTCGCAAAACCTCTTTTGGTAGATTTCCGACGTTTTCCTTGCCAATCCGTATAACGATACTGAATCAACCATTTTCCTGTTTTCTTGTCTTTTTCCGCTTTCATTCGACCACCTCCTACACACTGAAACCATACCAGCGTTTTTCAAAATAGCGTCTGGGAACTTTGCCCGCAATCACCAAAAATCCTTCTTTTTCCAGTTCCTGATTCAGCTTACGAATCAACTTGTAAGCATGACCTACAGAAACACCCAGCATTTCTGCGAGTTCATTTGCAGTAATATAAATCTTGTTGTTTTCTGCCATATAATCATCCTCCTTTTCTGTGTGTAGCGTTATCGCTACTTTTTTTATATTTCCATTATATGTAGCGACTTCGCTATTGTCAAGTATTTTGAAATGCCAGTAGAAAAACTTTTTCAAACATGGTATAATGTAGCCATCTCGATACATGGAGGACGATAAGAATGACCATAGGAGAAAAAATCAAATACTGCAGAAAGCAAATCGGAATCACGCAAGATAAACTGGCTGAGCTGACCGGCATCCATCCGGTTTCTATCCGAAAATACGAAACAAATAAAATGCAGCCACAACCTCCTCAATTAGAGAAAATTGCAGCTGCACTCGGTGTCAGTTATAATGCTTTGAATGGCAGTGATACTGCCGGACTTCGTCTGGAAACAGTCGGTGATCTTATGGGCGTACTTATGGTGCTTTGTAATTCCGGCATCCTCCAGATCAGCGGAGAGCGTGGAGAAGACAAGATGTTAAAAGATAATACTGTATCCATCCATCTGAATCCGGTTCTCTCTTCTTATCTCGAAATCGGATACACCACCAGAGGGAAGGCACATACGCTGTCTTTGCAGGATGCATTGTTGAATATCAGAAGTTACAAGGTATTTAATGACCTGTTGAAATGGGAAAAAATGAATTACATCTACCAGAGTGTTTTGGAATCCGCTGGTGATAATCCAAATGAAGCAACACAGGCAGCTATAGATGAGATAGCCGAGACAAAAGAAAAAGTGGAATTGGAATTGCAGAGAAGTCAGATGTTGCTTGATACTTCTGATGGCATTAAAGTTAAAATAGATCCTAATTACTGATACTAAAGAAAGGGCTAACTATGATAGAACAAATTCAAATAAACGATTGGAGACAATTTGACAACCTAACTATTGATTTTGACAAACGACTGACCATATTAACAGGTGCAAATGGATCTGGAAAAACCACTATATTAAACATTCTTTCTAAAGCATTTGGTGAATCTGTTAAGTTTGTTAGCAATGTTAGTGAAACCGCCGATGGCTCTATTGATTATACCTCAAGTGTTATAGGAGATTTGGAAGAAAAACGTGATAGTAATTATAAATCTTCCGTTATCGGAAATATAACATATAATTCTACAACTTCATCCATTTTAGTCCCTGAACAAGTATCAACTACTTATAATATTGATTTAAAAGATACTAAACCATGTAAAGGTATATACATCAACTCCCATCGTTCTTTATTTCAGTACAAAAAAGTCGACAATATCCCTACGCATGCGCTAAAACGAGATGAAATTTTTAGTGCATACCACAAATATAAAACATTACCTTTATCCGACACCTACTACAACCCAAATGAACAGGGTGCAACCAAACATATAAAGGAAGCAATTATTTCTTTAGCAACTTTTGGTCCTGGCAATAATTATGTAAAATCAAACCAAGAAGCATTGGATATCTTCGAAGGTTTTCAATCTATACTTCACAAAATATTACCGCCTAAAATTGGTTTCAAAAAATTATCTATTGAAATTCCAGAAGTTATTTTAGAAACAGATTCTGGCAACTTTCCTATTGACGCTGTTTCTGGCGGTATAGCATCTATCATTGAACTTGCTTGGATGATATATATGTATGCTCCATTCAATGAATCATTTACTGTATTATTTGATGAACCCGAAAATCATTTACACCCAGAATTGCAACAGACACTTTTGCCAAATTTATTAGGAGCTTTTCCTAATGTACAATTTATTGTTGCCACACACAATCCATTTATCATTTCATCCGTAGAATCATCATTAATATATGTTTTAAATTATACTAAAGACAACAAAATTGGTTCTACTTTGTTAGATAATGTAACCAAGGCAGCGTCCTCAAATGAAATATTACGAGAAGTACTTGGAATCTCAAGTACATATCCTTTATGGGCTTCATCAAAAATAGATATTTTAGTAAGAGACACTATTGCCAAAGGAATCTCAGAAGAAAGTCTTTCAGATTTTCGTAATCAGATGGAAAAGTTTGGTTTCTCCAACGTCATTCCGACTGCCTTAAATCAATTATTTGAAGGTGATAGCAATGATAAAAATTAACAAAGACACAAAACCTAAAATTTTGGAAGATAACGCTAAGCAGTGGACAGACGAATATTTAACTGCTTTAAAACAATCGACATCTGTTCCACCCCATATAAAATATAGATATCAACATAACGATATTAAAGATGCATTAGAGAAAGAAACTCATGGAAAATGTGCTTATTGCGAAAGTAAAATCAAACATGTTGCCTTTGGTGATATTGAGCATATACTTCCCAAAAATAAAAATGCCTGTCCTGAATTATATGTTGAATGGACTAATTTGACTTTAGCCTGTGAAGTTTGTAATCGCACTAACAAGAAAGACTATTATAATCCTTCCGATCCTTTAATAAATCCAATTGCTGATGAACCTGATAAATATTTAATGGCATTCGGCCCTTTTATATATCAAGTGCCAGGAGAAAGAAAAGGAGAGTTATCTATTGCAATTTTAGATTTAAATCGCTCTGAATTAATAGAACGTAGAAAAGAAAAAATTGAAAATTTATTACCTCTGGTTGATAAATGGAAAAAAGAAACTAATGAGACTTATAAAAAACTGCTATATTCACAGATAAAAAAGGAGGCCGAATCAGATAAAGAGTTTTCATTTATTATTAACAGCTACCTTAAACAAATAAATTTTTACAATTAACATATTTTGTACTCAATCTGTACTCAAACCACATAGCAAGAGCCCGGAAACCCGCATAAACACTGGATTTCCGAGCTCCATTTTTTTATTCAAACTCTACAAAGACTAACGCTTTTTGTTTAGGAATTATTCTCTGTAAT
>OFMK01000153.1_pt1 | contig 78661 bp, 102 predicted proteins | sample 1541781 | NCBI WGS metagenome assembly OFMK01 (sample SAMN04209250, study PRJEB22552) | human gut metagenome | biome: gut; material: feces | host: Homo sapiens | place: USA: Oklahoma
GTGAAGCTGAACGCCTTTTCCGGCTGATGAATATAAATCGTGCTTGTCATAGCGTGTTTTGTGGACGGTTAGAAGCCCGTTTTCCGGGGCAAGCGATACTTGATACCGCCCGCCCCGGTTTGGGGCTTGCAAAGCCTTGTAAATCAAGGACTTTTCATCCTCTAACTGTCCACAGCAGACCTCCTTTTCCGTTCACTTTCTGTTTTCTGACGCCTGTGAACTCTGGCGGCGCAGCCGGGGCAGTATTTCGCCCGGTTGGATTTTGGGACGAACACGCCGCCGCAGACCGCACAGCGTTTCAAGTCCCTGTCCCGGTAAATCTCCGCTTCCAGCGTCCCGGCAAGGGGCAAGACCGCCCACCGGAACCATTTACAGCAGACCGAGAAAGAAACCGTCTGCGGGCAGGTGCAGGTGTCCCCATCGTCAAGGGCGATACAATTCCCGCTATCATAACAGCAGCACTCCCGCCGTATCAGTCTGTTCGCCCGTTTCCTCTGCGCCGGGGTCATGCGGTAGGGCGTGCCGTCCGGCCTGCGCTCTAACGGCGGCAGGCGTTTATATGGATTTTCTATCATGCGTCCCTCCGTCTGTTCTCCGTTGCCGTTCTCCCCGAAAAGGCTTCCTGCCCCATTCCTGCGGCGTGTTCCGGCGTTGGCACGCTCCCCGCAGCTTCTGGACACTTGTCCCGAAGTGACCTCTGGACAAAGTGTCCAGAAGTCCGTCTCCTTGCGGTGCTTCCCCGGCCGGGGTATTTCTTTTCGGACGGTCATTCGGTTTTCAAGGTGCTGTCCATCGATGAACTACCCTAAGTCTACACCTAAATGACCGTTCGTCCCGTATATCCAAGAGGTAGGAAATCCGCCAAAAAAACTGCCTATTTCCACGCTCTCGGAATTGTGGTAGAATGAAAAAGAGAAATGTAGCAGGAGGTGGAAATGAAATGTATAACCTAAATTGGTCAAGAAGTGACCTCACCCGGCAAAAGCTGGGGACGTTCTGTGAATACTACGCAAAAATGTCATTAGCCTCTTATGGAGTGAGCATTTATACTTCCGAGGTTGATGACCATGGAATAGATTTTATTGCAGAAAGCAAGAGAGGATTTTTGAAGTTTCAAGTTAAAGCCATTCGCAAAGGAACAGGCTATGTTTTTATGCGGGAGGAATATTTTGATATTTCAGACCAATCACTTTACTTGTTCTTGCTTTTGCTAAATGATGGCGAACACCCCATAGAATATTTAATTCCTGCGACCACATGGGATAACGACAGTAGTAATACTTTTGTTTACCATTCATACGAGGGTAAAAAGTCGAAACCAGAATATGGCCTAAATATTTCTGCCAAGAACATTCCGCAGCTCGAAAGATTTAAGTTAGAAAATATGATAACGGCAATATAATGAGGAACAAAATATGGCTTTAACCATTCAAGAGCGCCTAAAAGACCTGCGTGTAGAGCGTGGGCTGACGCTGGAACAGCTTGCGGAGCAGACCCACCTCTCCAAGTCTGCGCTGGGCAGTTATGAAGCGGAGGATTTTAAGGACATCAGCCACTATGCCCTTATCAAGCTGGCGAAGTTTTACAGCGTGACCGCCGATTACCTGCTGGGGCTGTCCGAAACAAAAAATCACCCAAACGCCGATCTTGCAGACCTGCGTGTGAGTGATGATATGATTGAACTGTTGAAAAGCGGGCTGGTGGATAATTTCCTCTTGTGTGAACTGGCGGTACACCCGGATTTCCCCCGGCTCATGGCTGACCTTGAAATCTATGTGAACGGAACGGCAGTCAAGCAGGTACAGAGCGCAAATGCCATTGTGGATATTATGAGCGCAACCATTATGAAGCAGCACAATCCCGGCTTGTCCGACCCGCAGCTAAGGCAGCTTATCGCCGCCCATATTGACGATGACAGCTTTTGCCGCTATGTAATACAGCAGGACATAAACGGCATAGCCCTTGACCTGCGGGAAGCCCATAAGGACGATTTTTTCAGCGTCCCGGAGGACAATCCTCTGGAAGATTTTTTGCAAGCCGCAGAAGCAGCGTCCACTCCGGGCAGCGACCCGGAACAGGCGGCGATGGCGTTTATCTGTAAACGGCTCAAGCTGAACTATGGGAAGCTGTCGGAGGAAGAAAGAAAGTGGCTGAAAAGGATTGCGCAGAAGTCGGACTTGCTGAAAAACCCAAAACCGCAGCGGGGGAGAAAGTAAAGGGATAAATCGGGATTTGGCAAAGGCGTGTATATGAAAAAGTAACTTCCAGTTTGCAAGAGAAAGGTATGGTGAGCGAATGAGAATATTATACGAACTTTCATGGTTATGGGAGACGCTGGTTATTGCGCTTGCGGTTGCGGCTGTTTGCGTGGTTTGCGCCATGCTAATCTGTAAGGCAGTAAAGAAGAACCTCAGCAAAAAAACGGCGGCAGTTATCGGCGCAGCAGCGTTTGCGGGCGCTGTTTTGGCAGTCATTGTGATTGCCCGGACTCCGATGCCGCTTTGATTAAACGGGATGCTTGATTGCCTGTGCATAAGTACAACTTCAAGTTTATCGGGGAAATAGCAAAGCCCTAAAACGGCTTCCCGCCCATTTCAATTTTGAGAGAAAAATCCGTCTGTTTTTTCGTGAGTGTGTCCACAAGTTCGGGGCAAAATGTCCCGAAGTCGGGCGTGGGACGAGAGACGGGAGATTTCATATTGCGCCCTGTCTGCTGACGAAACCAGCCCTGCACTTGCGAGTCCACGCCACGCAATCACAGCCCTGCTTTCCTGCTGCTTCAAATGCCCTTGCCCTCCCCGGCGGCAACCTCATTTTCGTGACCAGATAAGTCTTTACGATCCCAGAGACCCGTTTACGCGGGTAACAAGTAATCCTACGCGTGGCTGGCAGGCCAATATAAAAACGCACTTGTGCGTTGCAGTAATTTTAGGGCTTTGCCCAAAATAGAAATACCCCCGCAAAGCGGAGGATATTTATTCTGGCAGTCATCCAAATAAACTGTTCTATTCCTTATAAATCGGCAAAAAACATTGATTTTCTTTTCGGCTTGCTGTATAATTATGTTGTGTTTTTATATCTACCCGAAAGTGAGGGCGAAAAAATGGATTTGTATGTGGAACGCTGGTGCTCTATGAAAGAGATTTGCGAATATCTTGGTGTCAGCCGTGATACCGTACTCGCTTGGATCGAAAAAAGAGAAATGCCCGCCACAAAGATCGGCAGGCTTTGGAAATTCAAGATCAGCGAAGTGGATGCTTGGATGAAATCCGGCGTAGCTGCAGAGAAATAGCGAGGCGCACCATGGACGAAAAGAGACTGAAAGCCTTTGAAGATATGCTCGCTGCCATCCGCAAGCAGTACGACGATACAACGGAAAAGATGGCGAAACTCAAAGTCGAGGGCAAGGAGAAAACCGTCACCTACCGCCAGCTTTTCGCCAATAAGCTGCAAATTCAGGCGATGCTGAGTTATTACAGGACGTATGGGCTGTTAGAGGTTGAGTAATAGCAAATGACAATGAAGCGCAGCCTAATACGGATATTGAAGCACAAAGCATCTTAACGTTTAACATAAATACTCACACAGTCAACACAAAAAGCATCGACCGCAGTTATCACTTTGAATATTGCATGGTCTTCAACATGGAGGAACTATCATGAATTTAATGGAATTATCATCAGACGATAAAGTGGCATATTTGATTAAACCCATTTTAAAAGTATTGCAAGAAGCCGGCGGTCAATTAGAGCGTTCTGAAATCAAAGAGCGTATTACTGAATTAGACGACCAAATAGCCGAGTATTCGGAGGTTGAAAGGAAATCAACGAAAACCGGAAACATATACAAGGATTTTGACTTTAGCTTTAATTTTGCGATTAAAGATTTGTCCTTTAATGGCTTGTTGACTTATATGCGATCCTCCCCGGTGACCCTAACTGAAAAGGGTTTGTATCTTGATGTTGATAAACTTGATGTGCAAAAGGAAGTTATGGAACCGTCAAAGAAGTGCTGGGCAGAACGTAGCCAAAACAACAAGAAAGATAAAACAGATATTGCTGAAAATGAGGAAGAGCCACAAGCAGAAGAAAAGATCAAAGATGATTTTAAGGAATCTCTGCTTACCGCTATAGCGAAAATGTCTTCCAAAAAGTTCGAAGCCTTTTCGAGAGCTTTACTGAACCGTATGGGCGTCGAATTTACCGAAAAAGGCGTTCAGGTAAGTAATGACGGCGGCATTGACGGCTATGGCTACCACACGGATGCCAATGATTTCAGAACAACAAGAGTTGTGATTCAGTGCAAAAGGTATAATGTTGCTCCCGTATCCGAACCGGAAATCAATCAATTCTTGGGAGCGATGAATAAGTATCAAGCTGACTATGGCGTGTTTATCACTAACGGAAGATTTACAAACGCTGCAAGAATCGCCGCAAGAGAAGGCTCTCCGATTACCCTGATTGACGGCAACGAATTGGTTAGGCTGGTTATTAAGTATGAGTTATACATAACACCTGTTAAAACCTATGTGTTAGATGAGTTTTACGACACAGAAGAATAAAATGGGATATCCGCTAATTATTGGAGGAGCAGTATGTTCTACAAAATGATAGAGAACAAGTGCAAAGAATGGTACGACTCAAAGCATTGCACGGTTCACAGTTTAATTGAATACATAACGAAAACTGGGCAAATGCGTGACGCCCAAATTGAGGCAATTAAAGTATATCTATTTCTTAAAATTGGTTGTGAATGTAAGCCGTTAGAATATTTGTTTCGATATGGCTGCTTTAATTCAATTAACTTGAACAATGTAGAGTTATCTACTTCTGCCCGTGAGTATTTGGAGGAAAATCCGGGTGCAACAGCGTTGTTTGAATATGCTTGCCTGACAAATGACAAGGGTGAACAGGTATCCGAAAAGCTGGAAAAGCAAATTAAAAACAATCCGTCAAGCATTGATTATGATGGATTTTTCCGCAATGTATTTTATGGGGTTTCTTATTCGGACTATCTATTCAGTCTTCCTATGGGCGCAGGCAAAACATATTTGATGGCAGCGTTCATCTATCTTGATTTATACTTTGCCCTCAACGAACCAACAAACCCTGCGTTTGCACATAACTTTATTATCTTTGCACCATCAGGATTGAAGTCCTCTGTTGTTCCGAGTCTCAAAACAATTCAAAACTTCGACCCCTCTTGGGTCATTCCGGAGCCTGCTGCAACCAACATTAGACGCATGATTTCTTTTGAAGTTTTGGATCAGGGAAAAACCGCAAAAAAGTCCAACAAAACCAAAAATCCGAATGTACAGAAAATTGCAAATCATCAGCCGCTTTCTGAGTTGTTTGGGATGGTTGCCGTTACAAACGCAGAAAAAGTAATCCTTGACCGAATTCAGGAGAAAAACGGTCAGATCAGCCTATTTGAAGAAAGCGATGATGAAAAGGACAGACAGGCAAATGAGCTTCGCAATTTAATCGGAAAATTACCCGCCCTATCCATTTTCATCGACGAGGTTCATCATGCCGTCAGCGATGAAATTAAGCTCCGTGCCGTCGTAACCAAATGGGCGCAAAATAGCACCGTAAATTCCGTCATTGGTTTTTCCGGTACGCCTTATCTTGAAAAAGTTGAAAAGTTTAAGGTTGTAGATTCTCTTTCTGTCGGCACAGCGGAAATCACAAACATTGTGTATTACTATCCGCTTATTAACGGCGTAGGAAACTTTTTAAAACGTCCGGTTGTTAAGATCACAGATATCGCAGAAAGCAGCCTGATTATAGAAAAAGGCATCCGAGAATTTCTGGATACATACAAAAACGCGATTTATTCAAATGGATTAACTGCTAAATTGGGCATTTACTGCAGCACTATCGAAAAACTGGAAGAAATCGTTTATCCGTTGGTCTCCCATATTATTGCCGAATACGGGCTTGGCACAGAGACCATTCTGAAATTCCACAAAGGGAACAAGCAATATAAGCAGCCGCTTGACAGTCAAATGCAATTTGATATGTTAGATAAACCCATTTCGAAAATCCGCATCGTTCTGCTTGCTCAAATTGGAAAAGAGGGATGGGATTGTCGTAGCCTTACTGGAATCATTCTCTCGCAAAAAGGGGACTGCTCCACCAATATGGTTTTGCAAACCTCTTGCCGTTGTCTGCGTCAAGTGATAAAAGGCAGTCCGGAAACCGCACTGATTTATCTAAATGAGAGCAACGCAGAAAAGCTAAATATGCAGCTTGAAAAGCAGCATCATATATCGCTCAAGGAGTTCTCTGCCGACAACAGAAAAACGCCGCTGAAGCGTTATGATCGCACAGCATATTTGAAACTGCCCAAAGTGGATTTCTATCAGCTGAAAATCAATTATGATACTCTGACTGTAGAAAAGGCGAATCCGGCAAAAGGGATCGCCGATTCAGCAGAATCCGCGCACATTGCCGACCGCATTGTCAAAACGACCGACCTTTCTATGGACAAGAGTAAAACCAGTATCAGTGTGGACGATACGGAATACGGCACGGAACCTTCAACTTTCCACTCTTGGATATATGGCATTATGAAAGGCGGTTTCGGAACACCTGCTGCCGACGACTTGACGGCTTATGAAAAAACGTTAAAAGATATTTATCTGAAAATTACATATGAAAAGAACGGTTCTCGGTATTATAGTTCCAAATATGACCGCAAATTGGTAGAAGCCAATATCCGAAAAGCCTTTTGTGACAAATTGGATTTTCACACCTCACAGGAATTGATTCCGGAAGAAGCAGAACTTTTAAATATTGCAAACTTTACACCGGAAGTTTATACTGAAAATCCAAAAGACTATTATCCCGAACAGAAGGTAGTAGAAAATATTGTTCTGGATGATAAAGGAAAACTCAAAACCGATCCTAAAATGGAGGAAACGATTCGTTATCTTGAAGGGAACGGAAACGCAGCCATGGCGGCGGCGCTCCGAGCGCAGAATGTTTCCCACAAAAACAAAGACCGTTCGTTTCATTATCTTCCTTACCATACCGATAGTGGTTTTGAGCAGACTTTTCTGAAAGAGGTTTTGTCTTTTGACGAGATAGAGCAGCTTGGTTTGGAAGTGTACTATAACGGCGACCGAGCCATGACGGAATTTAAAATCAAGTGCTATAAGCAAAACGCCGGCAAATGGAGCTATGTGGGCATGTATACGCCTGACTTCCTAATTATTAAGCGAAAAGACGGCAAAATTCACAAGGCGATTATTGCAGAAACCAAGGGCGAAATATATGCAAACGATCCGAGTTTCAAAGATAAGCGTAACTTTATGGAAACTGAATTTTCAAAAAAGAACAATGCTGCTTTTGGCTATGAGCGGTTTGATTATCTGTATTTGGATGATACACTGCCCGAAAAAGATCGTTTAACTCTGACACATAGAAAGGTGAAAAACTTCTTTGAATGCGACAGGTGATACTTTATGCCAATGATGGAACAGGGAATATATACAGATACAGGTGATAAGCCTTCTGAATTTGAGTCTTGCTATTATTTGAATTTTCAAATTACAAGTGCCCTGTATTCTTTAGCTTGTATTGACAATTATAAATCTGCAAGGCTCGATATTTTTGAATCGGAATCGCAGTATTTGCACTACTATACAGACCATCTACTCTATTCTATTGGGCAGATTAGCAGCCGCTTTGCAGAAAGTAAGAATGACCAACAAAATGAACGCGTGAAGTTAAATCGTTCAAACTTTCAATTCAGTAGCAAAGATTATCCCATATTAAGCAATAAAAAATACAGGAATACGATTGAGCACATCGATGAGTATAATCAATACGTAATCGAACGCTTCCATGGTGTTGGCGGATTCAATTTTATAGATGTTAGTGTAGATCCACAAATGATGTACCATGTTTTACAGAATAAACAGTCACACATATATACTTTGGATTTGATAGATAGGAAAATCTATATTCAAAGGAAAGAAAAAGAATTGATTTTGAATGTGGACGAATTAAAAACAGAATTAACTCGATTGCGAAATAGTGTAAATTCATTCTACAACGCAATCAAAAATAGTCCATTTCAGGGAGGATACTGCAATGCCGATTAAATATGTACCGTTTATCCCCGAGCCAATTGAAGGACAGGCTGTGCTGGGCAATTTTAACCGAATTCTGAAATACAAAGGCTCTGATGAAACCTCCATGATTTTGGAGCGTGGTATGCCTTTATATGAAATGGAAAAGCAGGAAACCGTGGGCGAAAACAAAGGCCACAATATGGTTATCCGTGGAGAATGTGTTTCTGCCTGCGCTTACCTCAAAGAACAGGGTATTCAGGTTGACCTTGTGTACATTGATCCGCCCTTTGCCAGTGGTGCAGATTATGCGAAGAAAGTATATATTCGTCGTAATCCTAAGGCAGCAGAAGCTATTGCACAAGCAGAGCAGGAACTGGATATTGACGAACTGAAAGCCTTTGAGGAAAAAATGTACGGCGATGTGTGGGATAAAGAGAAGTACCTCAGCTGGATGTGGGAAAACTTAATGGCGATCAAAAGCATAATGGCGCCAAATGCAACTATTTTTGTTCATCTTGATTTTAATATTTCTCATTATATAAAAATATTACTGGATGAAATTTTCGGAGATACAGGATTCCTAAATAATATCGTATGGTGCTATCAGACAAGACAATTTAGTAAGAAATACTTTAACCGAAAACACCATGATATATTTTGGTATGCTAATAATCCTGACGAATACATCTTTAATTGGAATGTTTCGGGCGTACTACAAGAATATTCTGAAGCAACAATAAAAAAGTACAAATTGCATGATGAAAATGGTTATTATAGACTGTGTGGAAGGGGCATTGAAGGAAGCCCAATTAAAGGTGCGAAAGATGTTGATCCTCAATGGGAGATAGATCATCCAGAATTAGTTGTACGAGATTATCTTAGTGAAGGATTTGCACCATCAGACTATTGGATGATTGATATTGTTAATCAAGCAGCTACAGAACGAACAGATTACAATACACAAAAGCCAGAGGCTCTTTTAGAACGTATCATTAAAGCTTCCTCAAACGAAAATATGCTTGTTGCCGACTTCTTCGGCGGCAGCGGCGTGACAGCCGCTGTTGCCAACAAACTCGGTCGTCGGTTTATCCATTGCGACATCGGTTTAAATTCTATCCAAACCGCCCGTGATCGCCTTGTTTCAGACGGTGCGGAGTTTGATGTGCTGGAAATCAAAGACGGCGTTCAGCTTTACCGCAATCCTGTTCAGACCATGGATAAAATAAAATCGCTGATCCCGGGACTGAAAAACGAAGATTCGCTTAACTCTTTTTGGGAAGGTGCTATTTCCGACAGTAAGTATGGCACAATTCCCGTTTATGTGCCGAATTTGATGGACAGCAGTTCAAAGTTGCTTGATAAGGTCACGATGAACCGCATTATTCATCAGGCGATTCCTGACTTGGACAGTAGCATCAAAAAAGTAATCGTCTATTACATAGACATCACCGATGAAGCGGAAATTCAGAAATTTATCAAGGAAGACGACAGCACAATGGTTGAAATCGAGCTGCGTGATCTGAAAACCGTACTGGACGATGTTGTTATCGGAGATCATGTCGAATTGCACGCCGAGGAAACACACGATGTGTTGTTTGACGGCTGGGCTGTATTCATTGATGCTTTTATGAGCGACCGTGTTTTTTCCAAAATTCAGGAGTTCAATCAAAAAGCGCTTCTCAATTCCTCTGCAAAGAAGCCTTATAAGCCGATTGAGATCAGTGAAAATGGATTGGAACTCATTGAGTTTCTAAGCGTAGATTGCACAGCTGCTGACGGCGTATGGCATTCCGACAGCGAAATCAAAATCGACAAAAACGGTTATGTCATTCGCAGCGGCGAAAAAACTAAAAAGTTTTGGGACGGATGCATCCGTAGCGAAAAAAAGCCGCTCCGCCTGAAAATCCGCAACATCTGTGGCGACGAAACGGTGTGGAAGATAAATTGAAAAATATTATAGAAACTTACCTTAATTTACCCACTGCTAAAGCCCAGTAAATACGCGGTTTTAAGAGCAGTTAGATGTGAGAAAAAGCCGAGAAATGTAGGTAATTCATCTATCATTCCTGCATTACTCCTATACACTTATTCCTATACAAAAGAGAGCCTCCTTGTGGTATCGGATGCCTTAACCGGCGTCCCGCTGCGAGGAGGCTTTTTCTTTGTTATAGGCAAAAAATACAAGCTATTTTATTTTTTCTATTTCGTCTTTTAGCCATTCAAATTCTCTCTGTGTATAAACCTTTTCGGTTATATCGGAAATCTTATGTCCTACCATATATTTAATGGCGTATTCATCAACGCCGTATTTTTTAGCCATGGTAACAAAGTGTTTGCGTCCGTCATGGGGTCTATGCTCCGGATTAAGTTTCAGTTCGTCCCGAATCATTCCAAAAGCCTTTTGATATCTGTTGTAGGTCAAAGCCGTATTTTTGACCCTGCTGCTTGGATTAGCGTAATTGAACAGATATACGCTTCCCATTTTCTGAGCCTCTTTATAGTGCCGTTCTACCAAGTGTCTTATTTTCGAGTGGATTGGAACAACACGGTTAGTACCTGCGTCGGTTTTCATTCCCCCGCTGAATGTGCCGTTTTCAAGATCCACGTCTTTCAGTTCCAGCAAACCAATTTCCTGTGGCCTCCATCCGGAATAGCACTGAATTAAGATAACATCTACATACATTTTATCATCTACGTGCTGCCAGAGCAAATCCATCTCTTCTTGTGTAAACGGTATGTGCTCTTTCTTTACCGTTACAATTTCTTTGATGGTTTCTTCGGTTAGATTGAACGTTCTCGAATAGTTGCGGTCCACCAATTCATATTCCAAGGCATAATCGAGCATTAAGTTGAACAGTGACTTAATCTTGTTCTTCATTGATGCGCTCGGGGTTTGTTCTTTTCCTCGTACTACGGATATCCCTTCTTCCATACAGCCTTTTATATGACGCGCTCGGACATCAATCACTCTCATGCTGTACACGGACGAACAATATCCCCAGGCGGATTCTACTGCTCTGCCGCTCGCTTCATTCTTCAGAGTTTTCAAGTATTCCGGTTTCCATCGTTCGTACAATTCTTTGACAGTAAGAGACGGCTCAAGATCGTAGGGGTTCTTGTTATATTCCACGAGAGCGGCATAGGCGTCATTATAGGTGGGAAAATAGGATTCCGGTTTCAGAGGTTTACATATTGGGCGTCCGTTTTCTGATTTTCCTACACTCACCATCGCCCTGAAAGGATTACGGAGATTACGGTTTTTAATTTCGCTGATCTGTCCGAACCCGTTTGGTAAACGGCGTCGCTTGTTGTTTTTGTTTCGAGGCTTTCTTGATTTAGTGCTTGTCTGCATCGGATATCCGCAATGCGGACAGGAAACAGCTTTATCACTTACTTGCAATTCGCACTCCGGACATTTTATAAGCATAAAGACCACCTTTCCATTGATTTGCTATTAGTAATCATATATCATAAGTATAGGAATTGTCAACTCCTACACACAACAACTTTTCTTGCTACGATTGGAGGAAAAGATGAGATATGATTAGTGACAGCAAATCAACCTGTCCCAAATGTGGCGGGCAGTTGAAATATTACGACACCGTAAAAAGGATTGTACGGACGAAATACGGCGTCAAAAACAAAGTAGATATTCGAAGGTTCCGATGCCAAAAATGCAGCGCTATGCATCGGGAACTTCCGGACTTTATATTTCCATACAAGCAGTACGAAGCAGAAATCATCATCGGTGTTTTGGAAGGGTTTATTACCTGCGAAACGCTTGGCTTTGAAGATTACCCTTGTGAAATGACGATGATCCGATGGCGGCTGTCTCCACCTAAGTTGTTTTCACTAAAAGCTGTTTCTAACCTAGAATAGCAGTTGAAAGGAGGCAAAAGCCAATGGATGAAGTTATATTTGCATCTGGTTCAGTACCAGTAGCCGTAGCAGCGAGGGTTTATGGAAAAGACGCTTCATGGATTCGAGCCGGCATTATATCTGGATGGCTGCCCATCGGTAAAGCAACCAGGAACGGAAAACTTATCACCAATCTGGAAGAGATGAATTCGAAATACGGACGAATCAACTTTTATATCTCTCCAAAGTTACTATGGCAGGAAACGGGTTATGTCTGGCGAGGTGAACGGGTATGAGCACAACGATAAGACCGGAAGTATCTGAGAAAAACCAATACTGGATTGAAAAACACCGGTATTACGAGTTGAAGCATTTCTGTCTACAGTATCCGATATGGCGGAAATCATATGCCATGCTGGATGGGTTTCCGAGCAGTTGGCCGAAATTGATACCGCCGAGCAGGACAAATAACATCAGCGATCCGGTTGCTAAATGCGCGATGGCAAGGCTGTTTTACTCGAATCGGATGGACATGGTCGAACGGATGGCCAAAGAAGCAGACGAAGAACTTTACTGTTATATTTTGAAAGGTGTAACGGAAGGGGTTTCTTATGATTACATGAGGGTTAAATTTTCTATCCCATGCTGCAAGGATACTTATTACAACTTGTACAGACGGTTCTTCTGGCTGCTCAGCCAAGAAAGAGGGTGATAGAGTGAAGATTGTAGATGTGGCTGTTAAGAAAGTATATCGGTTCAATTGCCCGAACTGACAGACATAGGCGGTAAGGTAAGTAAGTTCTATTGCCCAGTGTGCCGAAAAGAGCGCTATATAACCTGGTCTGACTTGAGGAAGAAAATCGTCTATGAGGGTTCGCAAGAATAACAAGCTCCTTTATGAAAGGAGTGTAAGCATATGAAATTATTTGTATTAGCTTTTTTAACGGGAATTGGATTTAAATTTGGAGAATTCTTAATAGACTTCTTATTTAGTCTAATTCCTCGAAAACGAAGAAAAAACAAAGTTTCTTATCGCCATTACTATTACTAGCAAAAAGATTGGGCCGCTAACAACGGCTCTTTCTTTTTATCCTAGATTAGAATTCAGTACGCAGGTGACGGAAAAACATGTTAAATTGATATCTGAAAAATTCCCCGGGTTGAAAATTTGGAAAAACATTTTAAAAGGAGGACGCACATGAACTTGGCAATTATCTTTGCTCTCGGCGTTTTGGTAGGCGCCATTTTTACGGGTATTGTATTTCGACTTTTCTTAGTCGGAACGCTTCGAGTCGATCATTCAGATCCGGATGGTCCTTTTTTGTTTTTGGAACTATCGAAGCGGGTTGAAGCGATAGTTTCAAAAAAGTATGTCGTGATGAGAGTCAAGGCTAAAGACTTCATTCCGCACAAATAACACTTCCTTTTATGGAACCCAGTAAACGAAAGGAGAAATGCAAAATGGGCGAAGAAATTAAAAATTTGTTGGAAAAGGAAATCAAGAATCAAATCGAAAACTTGGCTTCTCTCGAACCAGGAAGCGAAAAACACTCTACAGCAGTGGAAAGCTTGGCGAAACTTTACAAGGTGAAGCTCGATGAAGACAAAACTTCAATGGAGTATCTGGACAAAACTCAGAATCGTGAAAGCGATGAGGGCTTTAAGGTTGCTCAGATTGAAGAGAATGTCAAAGATCGGTATGTCAAAATTGGTATTGCAGCCGCCGAGCTTGTGCTGCCGTTGATGTTCTACGCATTCTGGATGCGAAAGGGATTCAAGTTCGAAGAGAAAGGAACTTATACCTCTACGACATTCAGAGGTTTGTTTAGCCGTTTTAAACCAACCAAGAAGTAAAATGGTTCCGAAACGAGGAGTTCGTGGATATCACACGGCCTCTTCGTTTTTCTCCGTTAAAATCGCATCCACTATTATGAGAGATGTAAAAGTGCTTTTTATCTCTTGATAATTCAAAGGTGGCGGTTATACTTAAAATTGCCACACAGTATCAAGGAGGTAATTTGCAATGAGCTTTTTTAACGACGCGCAAAAGGACGCATTACTTACTGGCAGGTATATTTGCAGTAAATGCGGAGCAAGGATGCAGTTCGAGGATGAATGGGAAGATATATTAGTATGCCTCGAATGCGGCCATTCCGTAGAATTGGAACGGTACGGAATGGAAGACGATGAGGAATATGAAGCTCTGTATCCTACCAGAGAAGAGGTTTGCGGAGAATTTGACGAAGATTAAATAAGATTATTAGCAAAAGGGAGAGGGTCCTGACGAGGGCTCTTTCTCTTTTCTTTTTGGTGGTGTATATGAGATACCATTTTGATAAACCGGAAATCTATCTGTCTATGTACGGAAGCCGTTATATTTGCGATCATCCCGTTTACAACAGTTGCACGCTATACACGATCGGAGAAAAAGGACTGGCCGTGATACAGCAGAGATTTGATGCGGAAACCAAGAGTACATGGTGGAGTGAGGTTGACCCGTGGATTACCGACGCTTTATATTTGCACCCCAATTTTCGGGAATACTTTGACGCCCGTTCCGGAACTTGTACAGACGGCCTCTACCCCACCGTTACTGTCCGACAAATTATGTGGGCGCTGAAAATGAAACCTATCAAACGGGAGCGATGGGAAACAGTCTTTGACAGACGGGAAATTTAAGTTCGCAAAAATCGCATCTTCTTTTACGGAAATCAATGGGTATTTGAAAGGAGTAAAAGGAGTATGGACGAAATGAAAATAGGGTCGAAATTCACGACGGGCATTCTGTCGAAGTTGATAGCTATGCTAATCCGAAAGAAGTTTGGGTATGATGTGGAACTCAAACTTAATGAGGTGAACGCAACGGTTATTGACGGAAAGACACATGTCCATCTGGATGTAGATGCTGAACTCGAAAAAGACGAACTTATGAAAATTTTAAAGAACATTGGTTTGTAAGGAGAAGGGCCGCTAATAACGGCTCTTTTCTTTTGCCGCGCGAAAATTACAACGCTTATTATGAGGGAAAGAGAGTAACCGATTAGGATAGTTGAGGTTGCCATAATAGTAAGTTTATGCTTGGCTTACATCTTTCTCTTTTAATTTTTTCACGAAAGGAGAAGACCATGAGCATCGATCAGCTTGAACTAATTTTGTATGACATGTATCACATGGATGCTTGGATGCCTCCGTTGTTCGGAAAATGGACAGAGGAATTCAAGAAAAGCAGTTATTCACAATGGGCTGTCGACGAGCTCAGAGATTTTATCGCCGAAAAAATATATCCGAGAACATCGGGATCAATCGATGAATTCTGTGAACTCGCCCACGAATTCATGGTGAAGATGTTTGCTTATTCAAAAGTAAATCCGAGAACAAGCCAAATATTTAAATCGGCCGGCAACATGGCTGTAGATATCCTGGATTTACTGAGAGCTATGAGATGAACGAAAGGAGAAAAACATGAACAAAACCCCTGTTATTCAAAGGGCGATCCACAAGTCGGGACTATATTTGAAAAAATATTCTCCTGTTGCTTTGTCATGCGTAGCGTCCGTAGGAGTAATCGTAACTGTTGTTACAGCCGTTAAAGCTACTCCAAAAGCTGTAGAACTTGTCAAAGCGGACAGCAGAAAAAATCACGATGGAGATCCATACGCCTACACCAGAAAAGAGGCGTTTATGTCAGCGTGGAAATGTTATATTCCAACTGCTGCTTTTGGCCTTTCCACGATAGCTTGTATTATGGGAGCCAATGCGCTTAATAGCAGAAAACAGGCTGCGCTAACAAGCGCCTACGCTCTTATTAACCAGTCCTATAAGGAATATAAGGACAAGTTGAAAGAGCTTTACGGAGAAGAGGCACATAATGCGATTGTGGATTCCATAGTGAGCGAAAAGTGTAAGGACGTTTATATTTCGTCACCAAGCTTTATCAGCAGTTCGAGTCTTGACTTTGGTGAAGGAATGGAACCCGAGATAATTCGTACTTTCTACGACAGCTTTTCCCAGAGGTATTTTGAGACAACCATCGCCAAGGTCATAGAGGCGGAATACCATTTGAACCGCAATTTTATGTTTCAAGGCGTAATCCCATTGAACGACTTCTATGAGTTCCTTGGGCTTGAAAAAACCGAATTTGGAGAAACCGTAGGTTGGTCATCCTGCAACGGCGATATTTACTGGATTGATTTCAACCACCATAAATTAACGCTGGAAGACGGGATGGAAATCTTTGTTATTGACATGGTTTTTGAACCGACCGCCGAATGGATGGAAGATCTTTAAATCCGCAAAATTTACAAGTCGTATTATGAAAAGGAGGTAGCGCTTTATGATTAACGCTAAAATGGTAAAAATTCTTGGTATTGTCGCCACCGCAGTAGGTATGGGAGCAACACTGCTAACCGACTGGGTGAACGAAAAGAAAATGGAAGAGAAAATCGATGAACGCATTAACGAAAAGCTCGCCGCACTTAATGACGAAGAGGAAGAGTCCTAACAGGGGCTCTTTTTCTTTGCTCGACAAGCTATCGTGTGCGATTCGGAAACGGCTGTTTCGATTATCAAGGAATATGTAGACCGGCATTTATTCAGTCCGTCGTTCTCATGGCCTAAAGACGAATTTGAAAAACGGTCGTATTCGCAATGGGCCGCTTATGAAATTATCAATCGAATTATGGATAAGCCCTTTGAAATGCCTATCTGTATTATCGAAAGTTTTATCTGCGAAATGGCTATGTATGCTTGTTACGGCGAGGACGAGCATCGCAGTTTGATATTTCAGACAGCGGTCGAAACAGCCGAAGAATTGATTTTGTTATTTGTTTAAACGAAAGGAGAAAAACATGAAGAGTAAGTTGCGTGTTGTTTTCGGTATTGGAGTATTCGCAGGATTAGCCGGCGGATTTGTTGTCTCTAAAAAATGCATCTTAAAATCGATGGAAAAATATCTTCAGTCTGATGAATGCAAAAACGAAATAAAAAGCAGAGTCGATAAACTTTTAAATGACTTAGTTTCTGAATAAGAAAGGAGAACTCAAATGGGAAAACACAGTTTATCCAGCATTGCCAAGAGTGTACGGACGGCGATGAAAAAGCATAGTCCGGAGATACTTACAGGTATCGGCATTGCTGGAATGATTACAACTACAGTCATGGCGGTGAGGGCAACGCCAAAAGCGCTGATTCTTATCGAGGAGAAAAAAGACGAACTTGAAACAGACCAGCTAAGCGGAAAGGAAATCGTAAAGACAGCATGGCCTTGTTATATTCCGGCCGCAATCGTTGGCTCAGTTTCTGTTTTCTGTCTTATTGGCGCCAGTTCGACAAATCTGCGTCGGAACGCAGCGCTTGCAACTGCCTACACACTTTCCGAATCGACTTTAAAAGAATATCAGGAAAAGGTCGTGGAGGCGATTGGCGATAAGAAGGAGCAGACGATACGGGAATCGATGGCGAAAGAAAAAATCGTGAAGAATCCCGTTCGGGAAGTGATTCTGACCGAAAAGGGCGGAAATACCATCTGCTATGACGCTATCTCGGGAAGATATTTTAAGTCGGACAGAGATACCATCAACCGAGCCGTAAACGAATTGAACCGGCAAATGCGGGATGACATGTATGTAACGCTCAACGAGTTTTATTATGCGCTCGGATTAGACGGGACGAAATTGGGAGATGATCTGGGTTGGAATATCGAAAAGGGATATATCGAACTTGATTTTAGTTCCCATCTTGACGCGAACGGCACCCCTTGCCTGGTTATTGATTATCGGGTTGCGCCGGTTTACGATTATCACTCCTGGTAACGACATCACTGAGAAAACCGCGCGAAAATTACAATTACTTTAATGGAAGAAGTTCCACATTTTCAGAATTTGAAAGGAGAACATAAAATGGAAAACAATGCGATCATGAACAACAAGGTTATCGAAACTACTGAGGAAGTCATTGAAAACACAGGTATGAGCAAGGGTATCAAGATTGCAGCAGGCGTTGGTTTGAGCGTAATTGTAGGCTTTGTAGTCTATAAGTACGTAGCAAAACCGGTGATTGCGAATATCAAAACCCAGATCGAGCTGAAAAAGATGGCTGCTGAGGAGAAGACAATCATTGTTGACGAAGCAGACGTTTCTACAGAAGAAAACTGAAATTTGAATCTGTGAAATTCGGACAAGGGAGAGTGCCTTAAACAAGGTGCTTTCCCTTTTTTCTTTTTACCAAAAAGGAGGGTACGAGAATGAAAGCGTATTACTACGACGGACCAGTCATGCGTTTTGAAAACTGCGTGCAAAATCGCTGGAAAGCGTCTACCTACGCCCCGTCGGAAGCGAAAGCTAAGAGCAATCTTGCTTATCGGTATAAAAAAGAAAACGGCATGACGCCGAATACCAAAATCACTCTGCCTGGCAAATTGATCCCGGCTTAAGAAAGGAGAAACCTAAGTGGAGGAATACAAAACCAATTCAGATAAGTCTCGTCAAGAGCAGTCTGAGAAAAAAGTGGAGGCGGTCATCAGCGGAAAAGCAAAAACCCGAAAAAAGGGTGAAATGCAGAAATTCGCCGATGTGTTCATTGCCGAGGACGCCAACAATGTAAAGTCTTATATTTTGCTGGAAGTCATTGTGCCGGCAATTAAAAAGGCTATTTCCGATATCGTTACTACCGGAATCGATATGATTCTTTACGGTGAGGCAGGAAGAACAAGAAAAAACGGTTCTGCTTCCAAAGTATCGTATCGGAATTATTACGAACGGGAAAGCGAACGCACCCGAGCCGGCTCCGCTATCAGACGGACAAATTTTGACTACGATGATATTTTGTTCGATACTCGCGGAGATGCGGAAGCGGTGCTGGATTCCATGAACGATATTATCAGCCAGTACGGTATGGTAAGCGTGTCGGATTTTTATGATTTGGCTAATGTTGCGAACGACAACTACACAATGAACCGTTACGGCTGGACAAATATTGCTGGAGCAACTGCTGTAAGGGTTCGGGACGGTTATATTTTGAAACTTCCAAGAGCCATACCATTGAATTGAAAGGAGAAAAAATATGCTTGAGTGTAAAATCTGCGGATGCAAATTCAATGCTGTTGAAGAGCGTCATTATATTTCTCGCGACAACGGAAAAAGCGGGTTAGCAGTAGCCTTTGGCTCGGAACCTGAGGAAAAACTGTACGATACTTTTGACTGCCCTTCATGCGGCTGCCAGATTGCGGTTAAGGAACGAAAGAGAATCTATATCCCTTGCTGTGAAACCTGTGAGGAGGACGAAGAGTAATGTACGAATCCCCTGACAAAATGGTGTCGCACCCGGCACATTATCAATCTGAAACCGGTTTGGAAGTTATTGATGTGATAGAAGCTTTTACTTTTGACCTCAAAGGCATCGAAGCAACCGATACCGGCAATATCATCAAATATGCCTGCCGTTGGAAACAGAAAAACGGCATTCAGGACCTCGAAAAGATTATGTGGTATACACAGCATCTTATCGACCATCTCAGAAAACTCGAAAAGGAGAATGAAAACTATGAAAAATAAGACCGAAATTGTAAAGAGCGTCAGCGGCGCTATGAATAAGACCATGATGAAGGTCAGAAAGCACAGCCCTGAGATTCTCGTAGTGGCCGGAATCGCGGGGACGGTTGTAAGCGCCATTATCGCTTGCAAAGCCACAACCAAAGTAAACAAGATTGTGGAGGATACCAAGAACGATATCGATAAGGTTCATACCGCAACGAAAACCGGTGTTACCGAAGCGGGTGAATCTTATTCCGCTGAGGATTCCAAAAAAGACCTCACCATCATTTATGTGCAGACCGGCATCAAGTTTGCCAAGCTGTATGCTCCTGCCGTTATTCTCGGAACGCTGTCCATTACCAGCATCCTTGCGTCCAACAACATTCTTCGCAAGAGAAATGTAGCGCTTGGCGCGGCTTATGCGGCTATCGACAAGAGCTTTAAAGAGTACCGCAGCCGAGTAGTCGAGCGATTTGGCGAGCAGGTAGACCAGGAACTGAAGTACAACATCAAAGCGAAGAAGTTTGAAGAGGTTGAGGTAGATCCTGAAACCGGAAAGGAAAAGAAGGTAAAGAAAACAGTCCAGGTGGTTGACCCCAATCTTCAGAGCGATTATGCTGTTTACTTTGACTCGAAGAGCCGCAATTACGAGACCAATCAGGATTACAACCGCATGTTCCTGAAGGCGCAGCAGGCGTTTGCCAACGATAAGCTTCAGACACGTGGGCATCTGTTCTTGAACGAGGTTCTGGACGATCTGGATCTCCCCCGTACACCTGCCGGTCAGATTGTGGGCTGGACTGCCGATGGTCCGGACGGATATGTCAATTTCAGAATTGTAGAAGTCGAGCGGGAGACCGAAGACGGAAGGCACGAGCCGGTTCTTCTTCTCGATTTCAATGTAGAGGGAAATATCTGGGAGAAGATGTAACTTTAACGCTTCCAGATTGATATTGGGGGTGGTCGCTTTATAAGAGAGGAGTTTTAAAAATGCGAATTATATTAAAGGGTGCTGTGTTTCTTCTGAGCCTTATCCTTTGCTTCATTATTATAGCGAGGATAGCCGCAGCCCCGGCAAAAGAGAAACCCGTCGAGGATACATATAACGATGCGTCTTCGACGGTATCTATATCCCCTATCGAAACTGTGCTGGAACCTTCGCCGCCTGACGAGGAACCGGAACAGGTTGAGGAAGAATGGCCGTACCCTATTTCACAGGAAGAAATTGAACTTATCGCACTGGTAACAATGGCGGAAGCGGAAGGTGAAACGGAACTCGGGCAGAGGCTGGTAATTGACACGATTTTAAACCGGGTCGACGATTCGCATTTTCCGGATAATGTAACCGATGTTATATTTCAGCCGAATCAGTTCACATCCATGTGGAATGGGAGAGTCGACCGCTGTTATGTGAAAGAAGAACTTGTAGAGCTTGTAAAGGAAGAGCTGCTAAAACGGACGAATTACGAATGCGTGTTTTTCACCGCAGGCGGATACAGCGATTACGGTGTTCCGATGTTCCAGGAATGCTGCCATTATTTTTCAAGCTATGATTGAAAGGAGCGTTTATCATGAAAGCATTATTTTCTTATGTGTTTTCTACAATGGCCGGTTTGTGCTTAATCGGCGGTATTGCCATTTTGTCTGGCGGAAGGGAGTAATCAAACGTGGATATGCTCGACGATTTCATAAATCTGCTTGACTCCATATTGGACAGCAAGCGGAAAAGACATATTACCGGCGGGATTCTCCTGAGCGCTGCATTGCTGTTCGGAGGTCTCGCCGTAACTGTTGTTACGATAAAAAACGAGGAGGATTACTATGAGCAAGATTAACTTCGCTATGTTTATGGCCGGTCTGACTATCGGGTCGGCCGCAACATGGCTTTGCCTTAAAAAGCGATACGAGCAAATTGCCCAGGAGGAAATTGATTCGGTGAAAGCGGTCTTTGCGGAAAAGAAGCCGGAAACGGTAATCCGCAAAGAGGAAAATGAAAACCTTGACAAAGACAATAAAATCAAGGCTGACCAGGCTAAATTGAAACCGGATCTGATTAACTATGCTGCTAAGCTCGCAGAGGAAGGCTATACGAATTATGCCTCGACAAACAATAAAAACGTGAAAGAGGAGAAGGTAAATATGGTTGAAAAACCTTATATTATCTCGCCAGAGGAATTCGGCGATTTCGACGAGTATACCAAGCTCAGTCTGACTTATTATTCGGACGGGGTTCTGGCGGATGAAAACGACGAGATTGTCGATGATATTGATGAGACCGTGGGCGCTGATTTTGCAGATCATTTCGGCGAGTATGAGGACGATTCTGTGTTTGTCCGCAACGACCGGCTGAAATGCGATTATGAGATTCTGAGGGATAATCGTTCCTACTCGGATGTCACAGGCAGATACCCCGGTCAGATGGAGGATTAAATGACTGAGAAAGAGCTGAATAACGAATATTTTGAATGGATGTGTCAGCTCGTATGCAATGAACGATATTCCAGGGGTCTATCCTATCAAAAGCTGCTGAGGCATCTTCACAATATTGATTTCCAATATGTGATTCCAATGGATGGTAACAGGGCTGAAGACGGAATAGACCTCCGTTACCGTTTTGGATATGAAAAATCATACGAGGGTCCTATGATTGCCTCTTTTCTGGACAATCGATCTTGTAGTGTGCTGGAGATGCTGATTGCTTTGGCGTTTCGTTGTGAAGAAAACATCATGAACAATCCCGATGTTGGCAATCGAATGGGCCAATGGTTTTGGAATATGATTGTAAATCTTGGTTTGGGTTCCATGAGCGATTCCAGATTCGATCCGAAGTATACGGACGATGTTATATTTCGCTTTATGGACCGCAAATACAAACGGGACGGTGAAGGCGGCCTATTCACGATTGAGCACTGCAAGTACGATATGAGATCGGTTGAGATTTGGTACCAGATGAATTGGTATTTGGACAGCATCCTGTAAAGAAAGGAATTCTGCTATGATTCACAGCAAAGTGTTTGAGTGTTTTCAAGAACATCTGCCGGCGTTTGCCGAAAAGGTTGAAACCTATTTTCCTAACGGGAAAAACAGTATCCGTGTGCGGCAAAAGGACGGCAAGGAATTTATATTTTCGTTTAACGGAGAAAAAACTTGGCGGTTTGAAACTATCGACCAGTTTCTTGCAGGAATGAAAGGAGGAAAAGTTCATGGATGAAATGGTCCGTTATATTTTCGGAAGCCTTCGGAATTCGGAAACGATGTTCCGGGCAATCGGGAAATCCATCAGGAAACAGCAGTCGTTTAACCATAATGTTACGTTTTGGGTAACGGTTGTAACGGCGCACCTGATTGTCAAAGAGTTTGAGATTCGCAATATGCGTTGCCAAATCGAGGCTCTGAAAACTGAAATTAAGGAGCTAAAGCAGACGGAAGGAGACTAAAGAACCTCGATGATCGACTTTTTAATGATTTCAACACGTAGTACGAAGCGTGGTGTAATAGAAATCTACCCGAAGTTTATCATTAAGAAAAGCTCTGATCTTATGATTAGAGGCGGCGACTTCTATGCCATATGGCTGGAAGACCGGGGTTTATGGTCTACGGACGAGCAGGATGCTTTGCAGCTTATCGACCGGGAACTCGATCGGTATGCAGAAGAGAATCGCAAGAATTTTGATTCAAGTGTTAAAGTCCTGCACATGTGGGACTCTGAATCTGGAATGATCGATTCGTGGCACAAATACTGTCAGAAACAAATGAGAGATTCGTTCCACATGCTGGATGAAAAACTGATATTTTCAAATACGCCTACGAACAAAAAAGATTACGCAAGCAAAAAGCTGAAGTATCCCCTAGAAGAAGGAACCATCAATGCCTATGACAAGCTGATGTCTACTCTTTATTCTGAAACGGAGAGAGAAAAAATCGAATGGGCAATCGGTTCTATAGTCTGCGGGGATTCTAAAAAGTTGCAGAAATTTATGGTTTTGTATGGCGCCGCAGGAACCGGCAAATCCACGGTTCTTAACATCATTCAGCAGCTCTTCGACGGGTACTATTCTGTGTTCGACGCAAAAGCGCTTGGTTCTTCGAGCAATTCGTTTGCTTTGGAGGCGTTCAAGAGCAATCCGCTTGTTGCTATTCAGCACGATGGGGATTTGTCGCGCATTGAGGATAATACCAGGCTGAACAGCCTTGTTTCCCATGAGTTGATGACGGTAAATGAAAAGTTCAAGTCTACTTACGCAAACCGTTTTAAATGTTTTCTGTTTATGGGCACGAATAAGCCGGTGAAGATAACTGATGCGAAATCGGGTTTGATTCGACGATTGATTGATGTGTCTCCATCCGGCGATAAATTGAGCCCGAAGGAATACAAAACGGTAATGAAACAAATTGAGTTTGAACTTGGCGCTATCGCATACCACTGTCAAAATGTATATCTGGCAAACCCAGGCATGTACGATGATTATATTCCGGTCGCGATGCTTGGCGCATCCAATGATTTCTACAACTTCATCATTGATTCTTACCACGTGTTTAAGAAGGAAGACGGAACGACACTGAAAGCCTCTTGGGAAATGTATAAAACGTACTGTGATGAGGCAAAGGTGCCGTTTCCGTTTTCTCAGAGGATTTTTAAAGAAGAACTGAAAAACTATTTCCGCGATTACAAAGAGCGGTTCAATCTGGATGATGGCACTCGTGTCCGAAGCTATTATATCGGTTTTCGGACGGAGAAATTTGAAGAGCAGACGATTTCGGAAAAGGAGGAACCGGAACAGAAGCTCATTGAATTCAAAGCGCAGCCGTCCATCTTTGACAAAGAGTGCGCGGACTGTCCTGCTCAGTATGCGACTTCATCGGAAATCCCCACATCCAAATGGGAGAAAGTAAAAACGAAGCTGAGCAGTATTGATACGTCGAAACTCCACTATGTAAAAGTTCCGGAAAAACATATTGTTATCGACTTTGATATTCCGGATAAGGATGGAAACAAGTCTTTTGAACTGAATCTGAAGGAGGCGAGCAAATGGCCGCCCACTTATGCAGAACTGAGCAAAAGCGGGCAAGGCATTCATCTGCATTATATTTATGCGGAAGATCCGGCAAAGCTGAGCAGAGTCTATGACGACCACATCGAAGTTAAGGTTTTCAACGGCAAAAGCTCTCTGCGCCGGAAATTGACAAAGTGTAATAACCTGCCCATCGCAACCATCAATTCTGGTTTGCCACTGAAAGGAGAAAAGCAAGTGATAAATTTTGAAGGGGTGAAGAGCGAGAAAGGTCTTAGAACGCAAATCAAACGGAATCTAAACAAGGAATACCATCCGGCAACTAAACCCAGTATCGACTTCATCTATAAAATTCTTGAGGACGCTTATGCAAGCGATCTTCATTATGATGTTACAGATATGCGGAACGCTGTGCTGGCCTTCGCTGCAAGCAGCACGCATCAGGCGGATTACTGTATCAAGTTGGTCAATAAGATGCAGTTCAAATCTGCCGACCAATCTTCGGGAACAAAAAACGATGACGCTAAACTTGTGTTTTATGATGTTGAGGTGTTTCCGAATCTGTTCTTGGTCAACTGGAAAATTGAAGGCGAAGGAAAGCCGGTTGTCCGTATGATTAACCCTACGTCGGCTGAAATTGAGGAACTGATGCGGTTTCGTCTTGTCGGTTTTAACTGCCGCAGATACGACAACCATATCCTCTATGCCAGACTCATGGGTTATACGAATGAACAGCTATTCTCGCTTTCCAACAGAATCATCAATGGAAGCGCTAACTGTTTCTTTGGCGAAGCCTATAACGTTTCTTATACGGACGTTTACGATTTCTGCTCAAAGAAACAATCTTTGAAGAAATGGGAAATCGAATTGGGCATCCACCATCAGGAGCTTGGCCTTCCGTGGGACCAGCCTGTTCCGGAAGAGATGTGGACGAAAGTCGCCGAATACTGCGACAATGATGTAATTGCTACCGAAGCTGTTTTCAATGCGAGAAAAGCTGACTTTACGGCTCGGCAGATTCTGGCGGACGTGGCCGGAATGACGGTCAATGACACGACCAATTCTCTGACCACTAAGATTATATTTGGCAACAACCGAAAGCCGCAGGATCAATTCAACTACCGTTTTATGGGTGAAGTAACTCCCGATTGCGAACCGTGGACTATTACAGAAGATATGGTTTTGTACGACCATTTGGGAGATGAAAACTTCACCCTGTTTAATAAAGACGGAAAGCCGGTGTTCCAAGGCTACACTTTCGAGGGCGGTAAGTCCATTTATCGCGGCGAAGAAGTCGGCGAAGGCGGTTATGTCTACGCCGAACCCGGTATGTACAGCAACATTGCGTTATTGGATATCGCGTCCATGCATCCGAGCAGCATTGTAGCGGAAGAACTTTTTGGACCTGAGTATACGAAGAGATTCAACGAAATTCTTCAGGCCAGAATTGCGATTAAGCACAAAGAGTTCGATAAAGCCAAAAAGATGCTGAACGGCGCATTGGCAAAGTATCTGACGGACGAAGCTGCTGCGGCTGATCTGGCTCAGGCTCTGAAAATTGCAATCAACTCTGTATACGGTCTTACTTCAGCAAGCTTTGACCATCCGTTCCGAGACAATCGCAACAAAGATAATATTGTGGCTAAACGCGGCGCCCTGTTTATGGTAAACCTCAAACACGAGGTCCAGAGACGGGGCTTTATTGTTGCCCACATTAAGACGGACTCCATTAAGATTCCGGACGCGACTCCGGAAATCATTCAGTTCGTTATGGACTATGGCAAGCAGTATGGCTACAACTTTGAACATGAGGCTACATACGACCGCATGTGCCTTGTAAACGATGCTGTTTATATTGCTCGTTATGCTACAGTCGAGAAGTGCTGTGACCTGTACGGGAAAAAGTACATCGACTCTGCAAAGGATATTTGCAAGGAGAACAAGAAGCATCCGTATGCGTGGACGGCAACCGGTACACAGTTCCAGATTCCTTATGTTTTCAAGACGCTCTTCAGCAAGGAGAACATCGAGTTCGAGGATATGTGCGAGACGAAATCTGTAACTTCCTCGCTCTATCTTGACATGAACGAGGCTCTGCCGGATGTGTCTAAGCTTGAAGACGAGGTTGCCACACTGAAGAAAAAGTACGCTGACACAAACGGCGATTATCCCTTTGATATCGATGCAGAAATTCAGAGTAAGACAGCTGAAATTGCTAAGGGTCATGACTACCACTTCATCGGAAAAGTTGGTCAGTTCTGCCCGATTAAGCCTGGCTGCGGAGGCGGCATCCTGCTTCGTGAAACAGAAAACAAGAAGACTGGTGAAAAGGGTTACGCTGCTGCTACGGGTTCTAAGGGCTTCCGCTGGCTTGAGTCCGAGATGGTCAAGCAGCTGGACAAACAGGGCGACATTGACCGTGGTTATTACAACAACATGGTAGACGAAGCAGTCAAGTCTCTGTCTGTTTATGGTGACTTCGAACGCTTTGCGGCGGACGAACCGTATGTTTCGGATAACACACCACCGTGGTTCGGAGCTGGCGAGCCTCATGAGGACGATACTACTCCGTTTGATGTGAGGTAATGCTTATGATTTTAATTCTGTTAATTGCTGTGTTCATTTATATTTTGTGCACGGCTGATTCTACCGAGTCCTGTATTCCCAATGAGGAGTGCAGGACTTGTCCATTTCCATGCGATAAACGCAAAAATTGAAAGGAGAAACTAATTATGGCTTACAAAGCAGTAGACAACATCATCATCGAGAATGCTCGAATTATCTTTCGCAACTTTAAGGGTGAGGAGTCCAAGTACAATCGTGCTGGCTCTCGCAATTTCTGCGTGGTCATTGAAGATCCCGATATGGCGCAGAAGCTTATTGCGGATGGCTGGAATGTTCGTGTTCTGGCTCCTCGTGATGAGGACGAGGCTCCTCGCCATTATATTCAGGTGGCGGTCAGCTTCGACAACATTCCCCCGAAGGTTGTTATGATTACTCGTCGAGCTAAGACTCAGCTGGATGAGGAGTCTATCGGAACTCTGGACTTCGCAGAGATCCGCAATGTCGACCTGACTATCCGTCCCTACAACTGGGAGGTCAATGGTAAGACTGGCGTCAAGGCATACCTTAAGACGATGTATGTCACCATTGAAGAAGACGAATTCGCTGAAAAGTATGCCGAAACGGAGGGTCCTGAGGAGATGCCCTTCTAAAGGTGAATAGGTGCCAGCTTAGTACATGTCTGGTTAAATGTCCAGTAAGGTCTCGATTAGGTGTGCACGCCTATGACGGTAAGAGGAAACAGCCTTATTCCCTTTAATAACCGAAAGGAGGTAAAGCCATGTTGTGGCAGAAAAAGAAGAAACGCAAAAAGGCTACTAAATCTAAAGCAGTTGCTTTGGTTGCTCCTCATCAGCCGGCGGAAGAGCTTCCGCAAACGACTGAGCCTGAGGAAAAAGAAGAAACGCCAAAGCAAAAAAAGCCCGCTGGGAAAAAATGCAAAAAGGTTTTGTCTCCGGAAAAAGCTTTCTTAGATGCATTCGGACGGTTGACTAACCGGTATCGGGCTTGGGATGTTTGGCGTGACTTCGTTACTATGTTCGCTTGTTCGCTATCTAATCCTCTTGATAAGGAGCACCGGGATAAGCGAGAAGCGTTATATTTGGAAATCATCAAAAAGTACAATAAGCAGGAACAAGAGGTGTTTCCTGAACTGGCTGCTCAGACGGTCTTGGCTTTGGAAGAAGATCCGGAGCAGGATTTTCTGGGCAGCATTTTCATGTCTCTCAATCTCGGAAACGAGCATAATGGACAGATCTTTACACCGTACCATGTCTGTGAATTGATGGCAGAAATGACGATGGATGATGTCGTAAAAAAGGTAGAACAGGACGGTTATATTTCAATCAACGATCCTTGCTGCGGAGCTGGAGCCACATTGATTGCTGGAATTCATGCTGCAAGGAAGCAATTGGAAAAAGCAAACCTGAACTACCAAAATCATCTTCTCATCGTTGCACAGGACATCGATGAAACTGTAGCACTAATGTGTTATATTCAGCTTTCACTTTTGGGTGTAGCCGGATATGTAAAGGTCGGAAATTCTCTGACAGAGCCGATGACAGATAGCGACGACAAAGAGAATTACTGGTTTACGCCGATGTACTTCTCGCCTATTTGGACTGCGAGACGACTCTTCGGGAGGTGCTGATGGCTGGCGTATCCCTGAGAGACTACCAATTAGATGCTGTCGAGAGAATGAAAAACGGCTGTATTCTCTGTGGTGGAGTAGGCAGTGGCAAATCCAGAACAGCTTTGGCTTACTACTACAAGCAAAATGGCGGTAAGCTCGGCACAAAGAATTATATTCGGATGCCAGATACGCCAAAAGACCTGTACATCATCACCACGGCGAGAAAAAGAGACACTTTAGAATGGGAGGGTGAGCTTTCGCCCTTCCTTCTCTCCGTTCATGCAGAAGTCAATACCTATAAAAATAAGGTCATCGTTGATTCCTGGAACAACATCGGGAAGTATGCAACGGTTACGGACGCATTCTTTATATTTGACGAGCAGCGCGTTGTCGGTTCAGGAGCATGGGTAAAAGCATTTCTGAAAATCGCCAAGTTTAATGAATGGATTCTACTATCCGCGACCCCAGGAGACACATGGGAGGATTATATTCCTGTCTTCGTAGCAAACGGCTTTTATAAAAACCGGACTGCCTTCAAAGAAGAGCACATGGTCATGACCTGGGTGAATGGAAAGTATCCGAAAGTAGACAGATATTTGGGAGTGGAACGACTCATCCGGCTTCGTAATCGCATTCTTGTGGATATGGATTTTAAGCGGGAAACCTGTTCGCACCATGAGGATGTCTATGTCAGTTATGATGTTGCAAAGTATAAAGAGACAAGCCGTCTTCGCTGGAATCCATATAAAAACGAGCCGATTGTCAATGCTGGGGAGCTCTGCTATGTATGGCGACGCATCGTAAACGAGGATGAGTCCAGACAAATCGCTCTAATGGAACTGTTTGAGAAGCATCCCAAAATGATCGTCTTCTACAATTTCGACTATGAACTTGATATTCTGAAAAATCTCTACTATGGAGAAAATGTTGAGATTGCAGAATGGAACGGTCACAAGCATCAACCGATTCCAACTTGCGACAGCTGGGTGTATCTGGTTCAGTATACTGCTGGAGCCGAAGGATGGAACTGCATTAGTACGGATACCATTGTGTTTTACTCGCAGAATTACTCCTACAAAATTATGAAGCAATCAGCAGGACGAACTGACCGCTTAAATACACCGTTCAAAGATTTGTATTACTACCATCTGAAGTCCCGTTCCGGCATTGATTTGGCTATCAGTAGAGCATTGAGCGAGAAACGGAATTTCAACGAAACCAAGTATGTCGGCAGCTATAAACCCAAAGCTGCCTGAGAAAGGAGAAAAGATGATAACAATTGATGTCGCGGAGTATTGCTCTGCTTGCATGGACTTCGATCCAGATGTTCAACGCCCGCAAAAAGCATACGGAATGAGTGAAGAGATCGTCATATCCGACACGGTCATTCGATGCTCAAATCGAAATCGGTGCAAAAACATTGAGCGATACCTGAGAAAGAAGGTGACGAACGATGGCGTTGGCAAGACTGACGAAGCAATGCCGTGAATGCCCTTTTGTCGAGACCTGTGAGCACAAGGAAATGGAAGCATTGGGATATTTACCAGAACCGATTATGGCAGATGCCAAAGCCCCGGTTACTGCTGATATAGCAGCTCCCATTTTGAGAGAAACTGTAAGCCGTGTAGTAGACGGCAAAGTTGTAACAATGTATAAGGACGAGTTGGAGAAGATCCTTTATAAGGATTTATATTCTCATCTCGGACTTCAGATTGGAGGCTGAATATGCATAACAATACCAACAATTCAGACAGAATGAATACTGTCGCTTATAAAATCGGGCAGGCTATCGCGCTGGTAGCTTGTCTTTGTGTTTCTGCCATCGTCATTGCTTTAACTGTGAAGTGCATCCTGTGGATTTTGTAAGGAGGTTTTGCAGATGAATGAAGAAAAGGAAGTCTATTTTGACCAGTATTGTAAATCTTGCAAGTACCATGGTCTTGAAGAGTCCAAAGACCCGTGCAATGACTGTCTCGCAGAACCCAGCAATACAAATTCCCACAAACCGATAAACTATGAAAGCAAAAACAATTCTTGATGCCGAGAAAAAGGATGCGATTGATATTGCAACGGAACTTTGCTATAGCGAAGAAGTCAAGAAAAAAATTGCACAGGCAAAATCTGTTTACGAAATTGGTCGCATCCTTAAACAAGCACGGCTCGATCAAGAGTGATATTTCTGAAAGGAGAAATCATGCAAATATATATTGGAGAACGGCAGAGTGGAAAGACTACTATGCTCATCGAAATGTCTGAAAAGACCGGAGCCACCATTGTTGTGGCTACTTATCCAATGGCCAATTACATTCAGTTACTTGCTGCTCAGATGGGTAAGAAAATTCCTGTTCCTATCACGGTGACGAACTATATCCGTCTTCTCGCAAGAGGCGGCCTTGGTAAGAGCGAGAAGTATCTCGTAGACGAGCTTCAGATGATGCTCTCTGCTATGAATGTCGAAGCTGCTACGGTTGACTGCAACTGCATTGAGGTTCTTCGCGGTCAACAGAAAGAAGGTTTGTAATGGCCGGGCTTAAAATGAATGTTGAGTTCCCAACGCGCCTTGTTGAATTCAAAGATGGTGTTCGCCGTGTTGACCCTGTTTCCATCAAGTTCTGCGATGAGGAGAACGCCAATCTATGTGCGCTTGTAAAGCACAACGAGGCGTTAAGGAAAGGAGAAGCAAATGTTGAAAATTGAAAACACCGAGGTTATGGGCTGGGAGCACGCCATTCGTGGTATGAGGAACCCTAAGAACTCTTGGGAGAAGAGTGATAGTGGTTATTGCGATACGATCGGGGATAAATTCGGTGATGTTATAAAACCCGAAAATTATCGTCTTGGTCCTAACGATTTCGACCTTATGTCTCGTCTTCGCAATGCCGGTACCGATCATCGTAAGTTCATGCGGATGATTACTGTCTATCTCGACATCACTGCCCCGCTGTACTGGTGGAAGGAGTTTGATACTTATAAGGTTGGTACGGTTGCGAACTCCTGCTCTACGATGCACAAAATCGCGGATAAGGAATTCACACTGGACGACTTCAGCTATGAGCATCTGAATTGCGAACCCTATCACCGTAACTGGATTGAGAGTGCAACCGTCGATGAAGACATCACTTCGCCATACAAGGTATGGATGACGCCTCTTGATATTCTTAGATGCACGATCGAGATGCTAAACGCATATCGCGAAAGCTACCTTGAAACCAAGGATAAGCAGGATTGGTGGCAGATGATCCAGCTTCTTCCGAGCTCCTACAACCAGAAGCGGACGGTAATGTTGAACTATGAGGTTCTGGCGAACATATATAAGTCCCGTCGGAACCACAAGCTCGACGAGTGGCATACGTTCTGTGAGTGGATTGAGAGTCTGCCTTATTCTGAGCTGATTACTGGCGAAAAGAAAGGATGAAAGATGATGAAATTCGTAGTCAATCAGCTTCCTTATTACGGAGAGCTGTGCCCACTATGGACGATGTGCAGTAAAAACGCAAAGGAACATGAATGCCCGAGATACTGGGATAAATATAAAGTCTGCTCGGATGAAAACCCACATGAATGTGAGCACCTTATCGAGACGGAGAAACTCTAATAAACGGTTTCCTGCACGAAAAATACACCCCCTATTATGAAAGGAGGTAACGCACAATGAATTATTTTCTGGCAGTTAATGATCGGCAACTTGGCACTTGCTTGAGAATGCTGTTTGCTGAAAAACTTCAACCTGCTGTCCAAACCGTGTTAAACGAGAAGGGCAAGATTGAGTTTCATATTAGCATTGCAGCAGATCAGGAAGTGTTCGAAGAGCTGAACGAACGCTACAAGATCATGATTTCGTAAGTTACTCGATTTCGAAGGTAAAGGGGCCGTAACAAGCCCTTTTACTTTTGTTATATTTGTGGTAACATACTATGAGGAGGCGATGTCAATGAAAGTCAAATCCAGAATGTCCTGTCCGATTCGAAGAAAAGACGGCACATGGACAACTGTCATCAGAGAATTTGAGGAAGATATTCCGGATCTCGGACGGGAAGAACTTATCTGCAACAAATGTGGACGCCCCGATTATCCGAAATGCAAGGAAACGGTTTGTGAAGCCTGGAAATACCACAAATCGAAAAATTAACATTTTATGTAAGAGCTGAGGTTAAACCTTGGCTCTTATTTTTTGTGTAAAGGAGAAAACTATGCTTGCCAGAGAAGCGACAAAAGCGGATATTCAGGCTGTTCGTGACCGTCTGCGGGAAGCAAAAGAACAACGTCAGCTTGATATTCAAATAAACCAGGCTATTGCACTGGTAAATCGTAATCACAGGAGGAAAAAATATGACGCCGAACGACTATCAGCAGGCAGCTCTTCGTACAGCCCCAGGAGATTTACCGCCTGAGAGACTTCTGCTCAATGGCTTAATGGGACTGAACGGAGAAGCCGGCGAAGCAATTGATATTTTGAAAAAACATCTGTTTCAGGGGCACGAACTGGACACTGCACATATGGCTAAAGAGCTTGGAGATGTGGCTTGGTATCTCGCTGTAAGCGCAAACGCCATTGGGTACGACCTTGAAACCATCATGCAGATGAATGTGGATAAACTGAAAGCCAGGTATCCAGACGGTTTCGACGCTGAACACAGTCTGCATCGCGATCAGGATGATATTTAAGGAGGGTTTTCTATGAATGAACAATTCGGAGAAAAGGTAAAAGCTATTTTTGATAGCATTACCGTTCTTCAGGCAAAAGATAGCGATTTGAAACGAGATAACGCCAACATCAACGGTGACTCCCCTATGGGAGCTATGCTGCAATATGGTGCCAATACCGCTAAGGAGTACAATCTGGAGTATTTGATTAAACCTGCAATTGCAGAACTCCACCGTGATGGTTGGATTCATATACACGATCTTGACTTCTATGCATGGACGACGACCTGCACGCAGATCGAGCTTCGCAAGCTCTTCAAGAATGGATTCAATACCGGACACGGTCATCTGAGAGCACCAAAAAGCATCGGTTCGTATGCTGCTCTGGCTGCTATTGCCATTCAGTCGAATCAAAATGACCAGCATGGCGGACAGAGTGTCGTGGACTTCGATTATGCTATGGCTGAGGGTGTCCGTTACACCTATCAGAAGTACCTGAAAGAGGGTTATGAGATCTGCGAACACCTCAATGACCTGAAAGATAAGGAATGGATTCTCGACTATGCTATGGAAAAGACCACCCGTGATACCTATCAGGCTATGGAGGGGTTTATTCATAATCTGAATACCATGCATTCCCGTGCCGGCGCTCAGGTTCCGTTCAGCTCTATTAACTATGGCACAGATACATCTTGGGAAGGTCGTCTTGCTATTGAGCAGCTTCTGCTTGCTACAGAAGCAGGACTCGGTCATGGCGAAACACCTATCTTCCCGATTCAGATTTTCCGTGTCAAGGAGGGAGTCAACTATAATCCCGATGACCCGAATTATGACCTGTTCAAACTGGCGATGAAGGTCAGTGCAAAGCGTCTGTTTCCTAACTTTGCTTTTATTGACGCACCTTTCAATCTCCAGTATTACAAGCCCGGTCATCCTGAAACGGAGGTTGCCTACATGGGCTGCCGTACTCGTGTAATGGGTAATGTTTATGACCCGTCTCGTGAGATCGCTCCCGGCAGAGGTAATCTGAGTTTCACTTCTATCAATCTTCCGAGGCTTGCTATTGTGGTCGATGGCAATATTCCTCAGTTTTTCAAACTGCTTGACGGAATGCTCGACAAAACCATGCAGCAGCTTCTCGATCGATATGAGATTCAAGCGTCAAGAGTAGTTAGAAACTTTCCATTCCTCATGGGAGAAGGCGTATGGATGGACTCTGACAAGCTTGGGCCGGATGATGAAGTTGGAGAGGTGCTGAAACACGGAACACTCTCTATCGGTTTCTGTGGGCTTGCAGAGTGTCTTGTGGCATTAACAGGGCATCATCATGGTGAAGATGAAGCATCTCAGGAACTCGGCTTAAAAATCGTAAAATATATTCGGAACTACTGTGATGAGAAAAGCAAGCAGTTTGGCATGAATGTAACCTGTCTTGCTACTCCTGCTGAAAGCTTAGCCGGACGCTTACTTAGAGCTGACCGAAAAGAATTTGGCATTATTAAGGGAGTTACCGATCGTGAATACTACACCAACAGTTTTCATGTTCCGGTCTATTATCATCTCCCGGCTCTTAAGAAAATCGACATTGAAGCTCCGTACCATGCTCTCACCAACGCCGGTCATATTTCTTATGTAGAACTCGACGGTGATCCGACCAAGAACCTTGCAGCTTTCGAGCGAGTCGTAAGACACATGAAAGAAGCTGGCATCGGTTACGGAAGCATCAATCATCCTGTAGACCGAGATCCTGTCTGCGGTTATAACGGTATTATCAATGACACCTGTCCCTGCTGCGGACGGAGCGAGGCTGATGGAGTTCCGTTCGAACGCATTCGTCGCATCACTGGATATTTGGTCGGAACTCTTGATAAGTGGAATGACGCTAAGCGTGCGGAGGAGCGAGATCGTGTCAAGCATGAAGTTGATTCGAATTTCGGGGATTGAGCCGGAGTCCATTGTCGATGGAGAAGGCATCCGATATGTGATATTTACACAGGGTTGTCCTCATCATTGCCCCGGCTGTCATAATCCTCAAACTCACCCGTTCGGTGGCGGAAAACTCGTGTCGATCGAAGATATACTCGATGATATTTCAAAAAGAAAAAATTGGATAGACGGCATCACCCTTTCCGGAGGTGAACCATTCTGTCATATTTACCAGTGTGCTCTGATCGCTGAAAAAACTCATGAAATGGGGCTCAGCGTTTGGTGTTACACTGGTTATCTTTTTGAAGACTTGTACAGGCAAGGCATCGAGCTTCTGAAACATATCGATGTGCTTGTTGACGGCCCGTTCGTACAGGCTGAAAAATCGTTGGAGCTTGATTTCAGAGGAAGCCGTAACCAGCGAGTAATTGATATCCCGGAAAGCTTGAAAGAAGGCGTAGCAATCTTGAAACAAACTTAGAAGAAAGGAGTACCTGCATCATGGCGAACACTACTAATCCTCGACGAAATGCCGAAGGATATTCTGACCCGACCGCTTACGAAGCCCTCAAGAACATTGAGCGTGAAGAAGACGAAAGATTTCATAGGCTGCTGCATACACTGTTTTACTTGTGTGAGTTGGCTGACTTTGAGATCGAAGGTCGGATTATTCTGGTCGATAAACGGAACGGACGGGTTTGGAGATGAGAGAAATAAGTCCGTACATACTTGAAAATTGTGTAAATTTTAGCCCACTTTTGTTTGGCGGATTCGGGCGAAAGCCCACTTTTGAAAAAATTTTTGAGCGTGTACGGACAATTTTCTTGAAAAAAGCCCAGAAAAAGTGGGCAAAAGCCCGGTTTTGAAAACCAAAAGTGGGCAGAAAAATTCGGAGGCATTTTCTGAAAATGGCACTTTTTAGGCATTTTTTGCCCCAAAATGGCCGATTTGCGCCGATTTGAAATTTTTCTTGTGAAAAAAGCCCACTTTCCCACTTTTATTTCTTATTTAATTGCGATAAAAAGTTTTAATAAATATATAAATAGGGCAAGTAAAGTGGGCATTTGACCAGAGGTCGGAATACATAGCACAAGTAGACGAAAATGTCAAGACTTTTTACCGAAAGTTCTTCCTTTTTCTTTTAGGCTGTGCTATACTATAAGAGCCACACAATCTAATATGTTCAAGTCGTTTAGGGAAAACTGCTTTGGTAAAAAGTGTTTTCTCTCTTTACTCATTTCATTTGTCCCTTTGCGGCTTGATTGAGATTGTGTGGCAACAATGAGGGTTGACACTTTTTCGGTGCGTCTCTCGTTGTGGGGGCGCACTTTTTTAATGCCCCTCGGAAAGGATGGGATAATGAGATGAGTGAGAAGAAGTTGACAAAAAACACAAGTGGTAATATTGCTGCGGGAGTAGCCATGGCTGCGTCAATAGTGCCATTGGTAAAGCCGGCGATTGATGCTGTTCGTGATTATGCAGATAAAACTATAGAAGAACGAAAAAAGCTTGTTGCCGTACCTGTGTTGCATTCAAAAGAATATCCGTTATCTGTTGAACAAGCAGTCGAAATATTGGAAAGTTGCGGACTAAAAGCGACTCTTGTGAAGATGTCGACAGCCGATGCAAATATTCAGTATCGTCAGTGCTTCGATTCTCAAGTCATCAAAACTCATCCAAAGAGCAAAACCAAAGTTGAACGAGGAACAGCTGTTCTGGTTAAATATATACCTCAAGAGGTGATTGATGAAAGTCAAAGAATGTTTGATATTTCTGAGAAGCATAAAGAAGAACAACATCTTGAGAAAAGTATAAAGCGAACAGAACGGAAAGAAAACACAAAACGAGTGGTGAATGGAATAATCAGCACAGTGCAAGAGAGTGCCAAAAAGATTCCTTCCGCTTTTCACAAATCCACTGAAAAGGAGGATCACAATGAGCAAGAGCAATAGGAGCGCAACAAAGAAGCGTGGCTTCGGCGGTTTGCTATTGGACTTTATTTTGGTGTTATGCACCGGTGGTTTATGGCTTATTTGGATTTTAATCCGATACCTCAGAAACAATAGCTGAGCTATTACAAAATATTTGACCGAGATACTTAAACGGTGTCTCGGTCTTTTTTTATTATGCAAAGGAGAAAGTCATGAAATATTCTAAGAAAATCGGCACCAAGGAACATTACCTTCAGGTAAACAATCACATGGGCAAAATAATGGACAAGCTTCTGGAGAAGCATCCAGACTCTGAGCAAGAATTGAAGGAACTTTTTCTTGGAGTGCAGATACTCAATAACGAGTATATCCTGAAAAGCCATCCTGAGTTCTTATCTGATTGAGCCGCTAATAGCGGTTCTTTTTTTATGCCTTTTCCGCCGCGCGAAAAAAACATGTCCTTTTATGAAGAGAGGAGTAAAAAAGCTATTTTTAAGAATAGACATTCTCTTTTTAGTTTTGAAAAACTACATGAAAGGAGGCTCATTTGCCAATGCTCGAAAGTCAATTTCAATCGAAGCTCATTAAGGAGCTAAAAAAACTTTTTCCAGGTTGCATCGTAATGAAAAGTGACTCTGGATATTTGCAGGGCATTCCTGATCTTCTCATTCTGTTCAATGACAAATGGGCTGCTTTGGAATGTAAACAACACGCTGGCGCAAAAAAGCAACCGAACCAAGAATATTATGTGGGCAAAATGGACGAGATGTCTTTCTCCAGATTCATTTGCCCAGAGAACAAGGAGGAAGTGCTGCATGATCTTCAACAATCATTCCAATCTTGAAGGGCAACACGCTTTTCTTGGTGCCAGCAAGTATCATTGGATTAACTATGACGAAACAAAAGTAGCCGATGCCTATTCAAAATTTTTGGCTACACAGCGAGGGACTGTTCTGCATGATTTTGCATGTCAATGCATCACTTTGGGGCAAAAACTTCCCAAGTCACAGAAAACATTGAACATGTATATCAATGACGCAATTAGTTTTCGTATGGTGCCTGAACAGATTCTGTTCTATTCAGAAAATTGCTTTGGCACCGCCGATACAATTGTGTTTCGGAATGGTACTCTTCGTATTCACGATTTGAAGACCGGCGTCGTGCCGGCACACATGGAGCAGCTTGAAATATATGCTGCTCTTTTTTGTTTGGAATACAAGGCGAAGCCGTCAGAAATCGAGATGGAGCTTCGTCTGTATCAGAACAATGAAATTCTGTATCACAAACCTACTGCCGAAGATATTGTACCAATTATGGACAAGATTATTACCTTCGACAAGGTTATCAGAAAAATCAAAGAACAGGAGGGTTAAACCATGAGTCTCACGGATGATATTTTAATGCATTACGGTATGCCCAGAAGGTCTGGTCGTTATCCTTGGGGTTCGGGTGATAACCCTTATCAGCATAGCGGCGATTTTCTCTCTCGTGTGGAAGAACTGAAAAAGTCCAATTTTACCTTTACTGATAAAGATGGAAAAACTTACACAGGAGAAGTAGCCATTGCAAAATCTATGGGCTTGAGTACAACCCAATTTCGTACCCAGATGAGCCTTGCAAAGGATGAACGCCGTTCTGCTGATGTCGCTACGGCTAAGGCTCTTCGTGCTAAGGGTTACAGCCTGAATGAGATTGCTGACAAGATGGGTTTTGCCAATGATTCTTCGGTTCGCTCGCTTTTGAACGAGAGTTCCGAAGCTCGCATGAATCAGGCAAAGCAGACCGCTGAATTTCTGAAAAAACAGATTGCGGAAAAAGGCATGATCGATGTTGGAACCGGAGTTGAAAGAGAGCTTGGTATCTCGAAAGAGAAGATGAAGCAGGCTCTTTATATTTTGGAAATGGAAGGTTATCCGGTCTATGGCGGCGGTGTTCCCCAGGTAACAAACCCGGGTAAGCAAACAAACATCAAGGTTCTCTGCCCTCCAGGAACAGAGCATAAAGAAATTTATAATTTCGAGAATGTTCATTCTGTCAGAGACTATGTATCTCACGATGACGGTGAAACATTTGACAAGTTCGTCTATCCCAAAAGTATGGATTCAAGTCGCTTGAAAATCCGTTATGCAGAAGACGGCGGAATACAGAAAGATGGTGTCATTGAAATCCGTCGGGGTGTAGACGACTTGTCTCTTGGCGATTCTCACTATGCTCAGGTTCGCATTCTGGTGGACGGCAATAGATATTTGAAAGGAATGGCTGTCTATTCTGATGATCTTCCCGATGGTGTGGATGTAATGTTCAATACCAATAAGAAAAAAGGAACTCCGGCATCGGATGTTCTTAAGAAAGTCAAAGATGACCCTGACAATCCGTTTGGTTCTCTTATCAAAGCCGGTGGACAGAGCTATTACATTGACGCCGATGGAAAACGGCAGCTTTCTCTTATCAATAAGCGTGCTGAAGAGGGCGATTGGGGCGAATGGGCGGATAAACTCCCCTCCCAGTTTCTTTCTAAGCAGAGTTTGAGTCTGGTCAATAAACAGCTGAACTTGGCGGCATCTGATAAAATGGCTGAATTTGATGAAATCTGTTCACTGACAAATCCGACGGTCAAAAAATCATTACTGAAATCCTTTGCGGATGATTGTGACTCTGCTGCTGTGCACCTTCAGGCAGCTGCTCTTCCTCGTCAGAAATATCAGGTGATTCTACCTATCACTTCGATGAAAGACAATGAAGTGTATGCTCCGAATTATAAGAATGGTGAAACAGTAGCTCTGGTTCGGTATCCACATGGCGGAACTTTTGAGATTCCTATCTTGACAGTGAATAACAAGCAGGCAGAGGCTCGCAGAATCCTTGGTAACACCCCTAAAGATGCCATCGGTATTAACAGTAAGGTTGCAGAACGGCTTTCAGGTGCTGACTTTGATGGTGATACTGTCATGGTCATCCCCTGTAACTCTGGTAAAAGCAAGGTCAAGATTACTTCCACTCCTCCTCTGAAGGGGCTTGAAGGATTTGACCCAAAATTAGAGTATGGCGGAAAACCTGCTGGCACTTTCAAGCCTATGAAGAACACACAGAAAGAGATGGGTGTCATTTCTAATCTGATTACCGACATGACTTTGAAGGGAGCTACGCAGGATGAGCTTGCAAGAGCAGTTCGTCATAGCATGGTAGTTATTGATGCCGAAAAACACAAGCTGGACTACAAGCAAAGTGAGATCGACAATGGCATCAGCTCTTTGAAAAAGAAGTATCAGGGTACAGTTGATGAGGATGGAAGATACCATGAGGGTGCTTCGACTCTGATTTCCCGTGCCAAGTCTGAGACTTCCATTATCAAGAGGCAAGGTAGCCCAAAAATCGACGAAAAAACTGGTGAATACATATGGAAAGATGTAGATGACCCTGTTTACGTTGATAAGCGAACTGGCAAGGTCAAAGAGCGTACTCAGCCCAGCACTAAGATGGCTGAAGCAAAGGATGCCTATACCCTGGTATCTGAAGCTGATACCCCCGTGGAGCGTGCTTATGCTAACTACGCTAACAAGATGAAAGCCCTGGGCAACCAGGCTCGTCTTGAGATCCTATCCACCGGAAAAGTACCATACTCTGCCACTGCAAAAGAGACCTATCAAGCTGAGGTCGATTCTCTGAATGCTAAGCTCAATGTAGCTCTGAAGAATGCACCCAGAGAAAGGCAGGCTCAGACTATGGCTAATGCGGTAGTGGCTGCTAAAAAGCAGGACAATCCGGATATGACAAAGGGTGAGCTCAAGAAAGCAAGCCAGCAGGCGCTTACTCAGGCTCGTGCCTCTGTTGGTGCAAAGCGAGAGACCATCAAGATTACAGACCGTGAATGGGAAGCAATTCAAGCTGGTGCTATTAGTGAGAACAAGCTCACCCAAATCATCGACAATGTGGACATTGACAGTCTTAGACAGCGCGCAACACCGAGAGCAACAACAACTCTCAGCACTGCAAAGCAGAATAAGATTGCTTCAATGAATGCTTCTGGCTACAGCACATCGGAAATTGCTGAAGCTCTTGGTATTTCAACAAGCACAGTGTCTAATTACTTGAATTGAAAGGAGTGACTGGTATGAATGGTTCTTGTGCCCTTACCACATTTGACAACCCTTATAATCCATTTGAACAGTTCTCCGATTGGTTCCTGTTCGATGTAGAAAAGGGTTACAACACTTGCGCTTATCTCGATCGAATTGCTCACACTTCTGACCAATTCTCTGAAGAAGAGAACAATCAAGAGATTGAAAGAGCGATTGACGAGATCATTCGTTACGACTTCATGAACATTTACAAGAAAGTTAAGAGAACGAAAACAACAAAAGCAGACAAGGCTTGAACTATAGGTTGAGGTCTAATGCTCTTTGAATAAAGTTTTTGTTTTCTTCTCTGAAAACATTTGAACTTGAAGTCAATACAAACAAATAACCACTTGATCTGCACTGCTGCCACAGGGCTTAAAGACATGGGGAGGGGGTCTCCAAAATCACACCCCCTACCTCATCGCGGCGGTCTTAAAAAAATCTCCGGAGGGATATTTTGGGAATGGGGCTTACCCCCTCGGGTGCAGTATTTGAACGAGCTTACAGGGTTGAAGTATTTTCCATAAAGTGTGAACATCTCCTTTCATGTTTCTTTTCTCCTTTCGGTGATTGGTGGAAATTCAGCTCTGTAAGTTCTTTCAAATACTGCACCTATTCTTACCTAAAAGAGTATCAGTTTAGACAGAAAGTGCAGCACAAGTATGCGGATATGGCGGAACTGGCAGACGCAATAGACTCAGAATTTATTGGAGGTAACTCCGTGCAGGTTCAACTCCTGTTATCCGCACCAAATTTTTAAGAGAGGAGGCAGTGCTAATGCCCAAAGGTAAAGCTGCAAGCTCTTCCGACTCAAATAGCCCATTGAGACCACCGACATCTCTCGAAGCGCAAGAGAACTTAATGATTTCTTTGGCGGTTCAATGTGCTGAAAAGCAGCTCAGAGACGGAACTGCTTCTTCTCAGGTCATAACGCATTATTTGAAACTTGGTTCCAGTAAGGAACGAATCGAAAAGGAGATTCTGGAGAAGCAGAAAGAGCTTATCGAAGCGAAGACCAAGAATCTAAATTCCAATAGTGAAGCCAAAGAGTTGTACAACAAGGCTCTTGAAGCGTTTAGGAGATATTCAGGTGCAGGCGGTGATGGCGATGAATATTAAAACTTATTCAGAGTTGATTACACTGCCGACATTTGAAGAACGGTTTTGTTATTTGAAACTCGAGGGCTCTGTTGGGAAAGAGACTTTCGGTTTTAAGCGCTGGCTGAACCAAGAGTTCTATCATTCAGACAAGTGGTTAAGATTCAGAGATGAAATTATCATTCGTGATGAAGGTTGTGATCTTGGAGTACCGGGTTATGAAATCTTTGACTCAATATTGATTCATCATCTGAACCCCATCACTTATGAAGACCTGTTGAATCAGAGTCCATGCGTCTTCGATTTGGAGAATGTAATATGCACCAAGTTGAATACGCATAATGCTATTCACTATGGTGATGAGAGTTTGTTACTTCTCCCTCCAGTACAGCGCACACGAAACGATACATGCCCTTGGCGAAAGTAATGAAAGGAGAAACACCCAATGGAAAATAAAATCTATGAAAATTCCGTTCTTGATGAACAGACTGAAAACATCAAGGAGCAGGAAACGGAGTTTTGCGAAGACGCTGCTCGAAATGTGATCGGTGTTGTTACTGATTGCCTGAAGCTGAACATTCGTGAAAAGCCGACTAAGGATTCCAGAGTAGTAACGGTTGTGACCTGTCTTGACGAATTGGAAATTGACATGGGCGATTCCAATGATGATTGGTACGCTGTCTGTACTGCTACCGGTATCGAAGGATTCTGCATGAAGAAATTTGTAGCCGTCAGGCAGTAAGGAGAAAACGATATGGACAGTATACTGACATCGATTAAAAAGCTGCTCGGAATTGCTGAAGAGTATGAGCACTTTGACCCGGACATCGTCATGTACATCAATTCGGCATTCTCAGTCTTGACGCAGCTCGGTGTTGGTCCTGAAGAAGGATTCCGTATCGAAGATGCAAGTAAGACCTGGTCTGAATTCCTGTACGATGATCCTCGTCTTGAATTTGCAAAAACCTTTATTTACCTGAAGGTAAGACTGGCATTCGACCCGCCGTTGAGTTCGGCAGTGATGGAAGCAATTAACCGACAGATCAGCGAGCTTGAATGGCGAATCAATGTGACAGTCGACCCTGATTAAAAATGAGAGGAGGATTTCAAAATGGATAATACAACACTCGCCCATCATGGCATCATCGGCATGAAATGGGGCGTCCGTCGCTATCAGAACAAAGATGGCACTCGTACCGCAGCCGGAAAGAAAAGAGAAAGTTCTTCTAACTCTGATGCTCCTGCTCATGAGGACTATGCTAAAGCTCATAACAGTAAGAGTGTTAAGTCTATGAGTGATGCAGAGCTTCGTAACCGACTGAATCGTCTTCAGATGGAGAAACAGTACAGTCAATTGTCTTCGACTGATGTGAATCGTGGAAAGGAATATGTATCAAAAACTCTGAAAGTTGTCGGAACAATTGCAACTGCTACTTCGACCGCCTTAACCATTTATAATAACTACGGCAAGATCAAAGAAATTGTAAACGGTATGGCTAAGAAAGCTGGCTAAGGAGGTACTTATGGCATTATCAAACACTGCCGTTCCCAAGTATTATGGCATGTTTCGTGATGCCGTGATTCGAGGGGAAATCCCAGTCTGCAAAGAGATCTCTATGGAAATGAACCGTATTGATGATCTCATCGCTAATCCGGGTGTGTACTATGATGACCAAGCTGTTGAGGGATGGATCGCTTATTGTGAGTCCGAACTTACTCTAACAGATGGCTCTGACCTCAGCTTATTGGATAGCTTCAAACTTTGGGGTGAACAGATCTTTGGTTGGTACTATTTTGTTGAGCTAAGCGTGTATCAACCGAATCCAGATGGTCACGGTGGGCACTATGTTCGCAAGAATGTGAAAAAAAGGCTGATTAACAAACAGTATTTGATCGTTGCACGAGGTGCCGCTAAATCAATGTACGGCTCAACCTTGCAGGGTTACTTTCTGAATGTTGATACCTCTACTACTCATCAAATCACCACCGCCCCTACAATGAAGCAAGCGGAGGAGGTCATGTCCCCTCTTCGCACCGCTATCACTCGTTCGAGAGGACCGCTGTTTCAGTTCTTGACAGAAGGCTCTTTGCAAAACACAACTGGTTCCAAAGCGAATCGAACAAAGTTAGCCTCTACAAAAAAGGGCGTTGAAAACTTCCTTACTGGTTCTCTTCTTGAGGTCAGACCAATGAGCATCAATAAGCTCCAGGGTCTACAAATCAAGGTTGCGACCGTTGATGAGTGGCTTTCCGGTGACATTCGAGAGGATGTTATTGGTGCTATTGAGCAGGGTGCATCCAAGGTGAATGACTATATCATTGTTGCAATCAGCTCGGAAGGTACGGTTCGTAACGGAAGCGGCGACACTATCAAAATGGAGTTGATGGACATCCTTAAGGGTGACTACATCAATCCCCATGTTTCCATTTGGTGGTATAAGCTTGATTCCATTGATGAAGTCGGAGACCCGGAAATGTGGCTCAAGGCTAATCCGAATCTCGGAAAAACTGTAAGCTATGAAACTTATCAGCTTGATGTTGAACGAGCTGAAAAAGCTCCAGCTGCCCGAAACGATATCCTTGCAAAGAGATTTGGGCTGCCTATGGAGGGCTATACCTATTACTTCACTTATGAAGAAACTCTTCCGCATCGAAAGAGGGACTACTGGCAGATGCCTTGTTCTCTCGGTGCAGACTTATCGCAGGGCGATGACTTCTGCGCATTTACATTCTTGTTTCCTCTGCCAAATGGTTCTTTTGGTATCAAGACACGAAATTATATTACCTCTACAACTTTAATGAAGCTGCCTGCTGCTATGCGGATCAAATACGATCAATTCATGGCGGAGGGCAGTTTAATTGTTTTAGAGGGTGCTGTACTTAATATGATGGATGTCTATGAAGATTTGGATAACCATATTCAGGAGTGTGGATATGATGTTCGATGTCTTGGGTTTGACCCTTATAACGCAAAAGAATTTGTAGCGAGATGGGAATCTGAAAACGGTCCGTTTGGAATAGAGAAAGTTATCCAAGGCGCTAAAACTGAGTCGGTTCCACTTGGAGAACTGAAAAAGCTTTCTGAAGAAAGAATGCTTATCTTCGATGAGGACCTTATGACCTTCGCTATGGGTAACTGCATTACCCTTGAAGATACAAACGGAAACCGTAAACTTTTGAAGAAGCGATACGAGCAGAAAATCGATGCTGTTGCGGCAATGATGGATGCTTATATTGCTTATAAACTAAATCGAGACGCATTTGAATAAGGAGGTGGTCAAGTTGGATGAGATGTATCATCATGGTATTCTCGGTCAGAAATGGGGCGTTCGCCGTTTCCAGAACAAAGACGGAACTTTGACCGCCGCAGGTCAAAAGCGTTTGGAAAAGAAAGACGCAAATTGGGCTCATAAAAACCACGACAAAATTGTATCTAAAGCCCGCAAAGATGTTTCCAAAGAACTCGATCAGTATGCCAATCAACTATTGAAAAATCCTTCTTCTGTGACATCGAAAGGTAAGATCAGTTCTTCGGCTATCAATTCCTATAATCGGAAGATGGCTGAACTGATGAATGAGTCCGTCAAGAATGTTACCGCACCTTCAGGGCGTGTCGTTCAATTCGTTGCAAAACGAGGTGAAGTCGGCGTGCATATGGCTCTGGCTGACAGAGGTTATGATATGCAGCAGCTGAAGAATGGTATCTGGGCTTCCGGTCGAGTTGCCTATAAGAAGAAAAATGTTGATATGGTTTAAGGAGGTGATGATTCAAAATGGAGATGTCTTTTGGTTCCAGACTGAAACATGCTTGGAATGCGTTTACTGGTAATGTTCAAACGAATTACCGGGATTTAGGTATGAGCTACTCATACCGAGCTGACAGACCAAGAATGTCCAGAGGTAATGAAAGATCAATCGTCACATCGGTTTATAACCGAATTGCGCTTGATGTTGCGGCCCTGAATATTCAGCATGTTCGGTTGGATGAAAATGGGCGTTTTCTTTCGGTCATCGATGACGGATTGAATAATTGCCTCACTTTGGAAGCGAATGTCGATCAGACGGCACGGTCGTTCGTTCAGGATGTAGTTATCTCTATGTTTGATGAAGGAAGCGTGGCTATTGTTCCGGTCGACACCACGACTGACCCAAATGTGTCCGGTTCGTATGATATACAGTCTCTGCGTGTCGGACAGATTTTAGACTGGTATCCTCAGTATATTCGTGCTCGTGTGTACAATGAACAAACGGGAAGAAAAGAAGATATTGTGGTGCCGAAAAGTGCAGTGGCTATCATTGAAAATCCACTGTACGCAGTTATCAATGAGCCGAACTCAACTATGCAGCGGCTCATTCGTAAACTTAACCTACTTGATGTCATTGATGAGCAAAGCGGATCTGGAAAACTCGATTTGATTATTCAGCTTCCTTATGTAATCAAGACAGAAGCAAGGCGTCAACAGGCCGAAAATCGGCGTAAAGATATAGAAAACCAGTTGTCAGGTTCAAAGTATGGTATCGCTTACACTGATGGTACTGAGCATATCACACAGTTGAATCGTTCCGTGAACAACAACCTAATGTCCCAGATTGAATACTTGACGAGTATGCTATACAGCCAGTTGGGGATCACTCAGAGCATTTTGGATGGAACAGCGGACGAGAAGACAATGCTGAACTATAACAACCGGACAATTGAGCCGATCATTTCCGCTATTGTTGATGAGATGAAACGAAAGTTTCTGACCAAAACTGCCCGATCACAACACCAGTCAATTTCATTCTTCAGAGACCCGTTCAAACTGGTTCCTGTCAATGATATTGCTGAAATTGCTGACAAGTTTACAAGAAATGAAATCATGACTTCGAATGAAATTCGTCAGGTAGTCGGTATGAAACCCTCTGAGGACCCGAGAGCAGATGAACTCAGAAATAAGAACCTGAGTGCGCCGTCCGGTTCCAATCAGCAGTCGGAAGAAATGCCTATTGCCGAAGTTGATTCAATTGGAGACTCAGCAAGTGATTTGGACGACAAAATCTCTAAGCAAAAATCGAAAAAGTAAGGAGGAAATTCAAAATGAGTAGACCTTTTTCGGTTGAGGCTTGTGATTTCAGCGGCTGGGCAACCCGAAACGACCTTAAGTGTTCTGATGGACGAGTAATTCGTCGGGACGCCTTTAAGAATAACGACGGTATTAAAGTCCCGCTGGTCTGGAATCATCAGCACAACAGTCCTCGTGATGTTCTCGGTCATGCATGGCTTGAGAATCGTGAGGAAGGTGTTTACACCTATGGCTTTCTCAATGACACCGCTGATGGCGAAATTGCGAAGGTCCTCATTAAGCACGGTGACATCTGTGCTCTGTCCATTTACGCCAATCAGCTTCAGCAGGCTGGACCTGATGTGCTGCATGGCTGTATTTGCGAGGTGAGTCTGGTACATAAGGGTGCTAATCCTGGTGCGTTTATCGACTCTATGCTGAAGCACGGCGAAATGTCCGATGATGAGGCTATCATCTATACCGGAATGCCTCTCTGTCTTTCTCATTCTGCGGAATCTAAGGATGATCCGGAAAAGAAGGATTCCAAAGAGGACAAGCCTGCTGAAAACAAGGAAGAGAAGAAGGACAATGAAGAGACGATTGCTGATGTGATCGATTCCATGTCCGAGAAGCAGCAGAATGTCATGTATGCGCTTATCGCACAGGCTCTCGAAGGCGAACCCGAAAAGGAATCCAAAGACGATTCCGACAACAAATCTGAATCCAATAAGGAGGATAACACAATGAAACACAATGTCTTTGACAACGATCAGCAGAAGAAGACCGAGGTTCTGTCTCATGCTGACCAGGCAAGCATCATTTCTATGGCTAAGTCCAACAGCGTCGGCAGTCTTCGTACTGCTATGGACATCTACGCAGAACAGAATCCTGACAGCGTTCTGGCTCATGGTATTGACGGTATTGAAACCCTGTTCCCCGAGTACAAGGATGTTCGTCCCGGTGCTCCCGAACTGCTTACCACTGACCAAGGGTGGGTAAACGAGGTTCTGAAGAAGGTTCATAAGAGCCCTATCTCCCGTATCCGTACCCGCCAGGCTGATCTGCGTAACATCGAGGCTCTTCGTGCCAAGGGTTATAAGAAGGGTGCCCAGAAGGGCTATGTTGGCAATATTCAGCTGCTCCACAGAACGACTGATCCTCAGACCGTGTATGTAAAGAGTAAGCTTGACCGTGATGACATCATCGATATTCAGGACTTCGATGTGGTGCAGTATCTGTACGGCATCGACCGTATGAATCTGAACGAGGAACTGGCTACGGCTATCATGATCGGTGACGGTCGCGAGGTCGGTGCTGATGGTAAGATCGCCGAGGATAAGATCCGCCCGATTTGGTTGGATGACGAGCTGTATACCATCCATGCTGACGTTGACATTGCCGGCATGAAGGCTACTCTCCAGGGCACCAATACTTCCGCTAATTTCGGCGAGAATTACATTTATGCAGAAGCCGTGATTCAGTCTCTGCTGTATGCTCGTGAGAAGTATAAGGGTTCCGGCACTCCCGACTTCTACTGCACGCCCCATTTGGTCAATGTCATGCTGCTTGCCCGTGACCTGAATGGCCGTCGCATCTATGACAAGGTTAGCGATCTGGCTGCGGCTTTGAATGTTGGACAGATCATCACCGCCGAACAGTTCGAGGGTAAGACTCGTACTACCACGGACAGCAAGACCAAGAAGCTTCTGGGACTGATGGTCAATCTGGCTGATTATTCTCTGGGCGCTACCAAGGGCGGCGAAATCACTCACTTCACCGATTTCGATATCGACTTCAACCAGGAGAAGAGCCTGCTGGAGACTCGTTGCTCCGGCGCCAACACTCGTGTCATGTCTGCTATCGCTCTGGAAGAGGATGTCACTGCCAATATTGGCGGCTAAATTCAGCGAGGAGTGAAAATTCAAAATGGCTAAATTTTATGGAGTAATCGGCTACGCTGTAACAGAAGAGACTAAGCCGGGCGTTTGGGCAGAGAAGATCATCGAGCGTATGTACTATGGTGATTTAACCCGTAACACCCGTAGGCTTCAGTCTGCGGAACAACTCAACGACAACATCAATGTTGCGAATGAGATCAGTATCGTAGCCGATCCATTTGCCAATGAGAATTTTCATTCGATGAGGTATGTTGAGTTTATGGGTGCTAAATGGAAAGTCACAAGTGTCGAAGTTCAGTACCCAAGACTTATACTGACTATGGGAGGTGTATACAATGGCGAGCAGGCTTAATCTGCAAACTTTCCTGGAAGAAATCCTTGAAAGCAGAAATGTGTATTTTCAACCTCCTGAGTCGGTAAAAATGAAATACCCCGCTATCGTTTATGCACTTGATGACATCGAAAATGTGCACGCCGATAACGGGGTTTATTCATCTCACAGACATTATGCGGTCACAGTCATTGACTCTGATCCGGATAGTGAGCTTGTCGGTAAGGTGGTTGCTATACCTACCTGCCGATTCGAACGATATTATACAAGCGAGAATCTGAATCACTGGAATTTCTCGCTCTATTTCTGATAAGGAGGAATATCTTTATGTCCAAAATCATTTGGGATAAAACTGGTGAACGCCTGTATGAAACTGGCTGTGACCATGGCGTTCTCTATCCGATGCAGCTCGGCGGCGTTTACAACAAGGGCGTTGCATGGAATGGTCTGACTGCCGTTACCGAGAGTCCTTCCGGTGCTGAGGCTTCCCCGATTTACGCCGATAACATCAAGTATGTAAACCTGGTTTCCAACGAGGAGTTCGGCGCTACCGTCGAGGCATATATGTACCCCGATGAGTTTGCTGAGTGCGATGGTTCTGTTGAGATCATGCCTGGTATGTATGCCGGTCAGCAGTCTCGTAAGACTTTCGGTTTGGCATATCGCACCATTCTGGGCAATGATACCGATCTGAACGATTACGGCTACAAGCTGCATCTGGTCTACGGCTGTCTGGCTGCTCCTTCCGAGAAGGGTTACAGTACGGTCAACGACAGCCCTGAGGCGGCTACTCTGTCCTGGGAGATCAGCACTACTCCTGTCTCCATCAACAAGCTGGTCAACGGTAAGAAGCTGAAGCCGACTGCTACGCTGACCTTTGACTCCACTAAGTTCAGTGCCGAGTTCATGACCCAGCTGGAAGAAATCCTGTATGGTAAGGACCCGACTACCACTGGCGGTAACGATGGTGTCGAGCCTCGCCTGCCTCTGCCCGATGAGATTATTGAACTGTTCGATAAGACTCAGAATCCGGAGGGCTAATCTCTAAAATCATGGAGCCGTATTCAGGTAAGCTGGCGGCTCCAACTTTTTTAATTTGAAAGGAGAAAATTTCAATGACTAAGGAAACTATCACTTATACCGATCTGAACGGTGTTCAGAGAACCGAAGATTTTTACTTCGACCTGTCTAAGCCTGAAATCGTAAAGATGCAGGCGAGCGCTAAAGGTGGCTACGATGTTCAGCTTAAGAGTATCGCTGCCAGTCCGAATGGTGCGCTTATTATGGAGTTCTTCGAGAACTTTATTAAGACCGCTTATGGTGAGAAGAGCGATGATGGCAGACGCTTCATGAAGTCCGAGGAGATTTCCAGAAGCTTTATGGAAACTCCCGCTTACGAGGTACTGTTCGAAAAGCTCGTCACCGATGCCGGTGCTGCATCCGAATTTGTAAATCGTGTGATGCGTGCTAACGGCAATAAGCAGGCTGCACCCATCGCATCTAATTAAAGAAAGCTCGGAGGACTAAGGAATGCTGAAAATTACTGTGCCGGCTGCCGAGTTTTGGGATGAAATTCACGAGGAATTTATCTACAAGAAAGAGCAGACTTTGCAGTTGGAGCATTCCTTAGTCTCTCTTTCAAAATGGGAAAGTAAATGGAACAAGGCATTTCTCGGTAAGCAAGAAAAAACTGATGAGGAGATTCTTGATTATGTACGATGCATGACTTTGACCCAGAATATCGATCCCGAAGTATATACTCGGCTGTCTGCTGAAAACTATGCCGCCATCAATGCGTATATCGAGGCACCAATGACTGCAACTTGTCTCATTGAAGATAAGCAAGCCAGAGGTCACAAGGAAACGGTTACATCTGAGCTTATTTATTACTGGATGATTTCTTATAACATTCCTGTAGAGTTTCAAAAATGGCATTTGAATAGGCTGTTGACTCTCATACGGGTGTGCAATGTCAAGAATTCTCCACCTAAGCGAAGAAGCAAGCGTGAAATGTGGAATCGGAATGCAGCCATCAATGCCGCCAATCGAAAACGCTTTGGTTCTAAGGGGTGATTGAATGAACAGACGATGCCGAAAATGCTTTTTTAAGAAGGTTTGCCATAAAAAGCCATCTTATAAAGCATGGCTGAAAACTTATACCAAAAAAGCAGTTACAGCGATTCTTGTTATTGCATTGATCGATTTGCAACTGTCTTATGTACTTGCATTTATGGGGCAGGTACAAATTGCAGAGTCTCTTTCCAGCACTATCGCCACCACAATTGTGGGTGTTATGGTTGGCTATTTTCTGAAGGCCTTGTTTGAAACTTTCTTTGAAAAAAGAGAAGAGAGATTGAACAAAGAAAGCGAGTCTGCTGAAAATACGAATTATGAGGAGGTTTAGTTATGCCTATCAGTTTTTTGACTACAGCACTGTTGATCGTATCTGTTATCACAAATCTGACAGTGGAGGGCATTAAGAAGTTGCTTGATGGAACGAAGGTCAAGTATTCTTCCAATGTTCTTGCGGCTATTTTATCCGTCCTGATTGCCTGTGCTGTCAGTGTAATTTACCTTATCATGACTGACACCGTCTTCACCATGAAGATCGGAGTTGAGATCGTTGTTCTGATGTATCTGGGCTTCTTGATCTCTACGGTTGGCTATGACAAGGTTATTCAGATGATTCAGCAAATCCGAGACACAAAGGAGTATACAACTCATGAGTAACAGTCCATTGGTGTCCTATACCAAATTAAGTCCCAATCATTCCGGGCAGAGAACCCATGCTATTGACCGTATTACGCCCCACTGTGTTGTCGGGCAGTGCTCAGTTGAAACACTGGGCAATATTTTTGCTCCGACCTCCAGGCAGGCGTCCTGCCAGTACGGTATTGGCGTAGACGGAAGAGTCGGTATGTATGTGGAAGAGAAAAACCGTTCCTGGTGTTCTTCTTCCAACGAAAACGACCAGCGTGCCGTAACGATTGAATGCGCGAGCGATACCACCCATCCTTATGCATTTAAGGATGTTGTCTATAACAAGCTCATCGAGCTTTGCGTGGATATTTGCAAACGCAACGGCAAAAAGAAGCTCCTGTGGCTTGGTGATAAGACAAAGACGCTTAATTACAATCCTGCCGCTGACGAAATGGTTTTAACCGTCCATCGTTGGTTCGCAAACAAGAGTTGTCCTGGCGATTGGATGTATTCCCGCATGGGCGATTTGGCTTCCAAGGTTACTGCAAAATTGGGAGGAAGTTCGGCCAGCAATCCCGGAACTGCCGGCGGTAACGTTTTGTACCGCGTCCAGACAGGAGCGTTCAGTAACAAGGCAAATGCGGACGCTATGTTGTCCAAGGTGAAGGCGGCTGGCTTCGATACTTACATGGTCAAAGTCGACAATCTTTATAAGATTCAGGTGGGAGCCTACAGCAACAAGGCAAACGCGGACGCTATGGCCGCCAAGCTGAAAGCTGCGGGCTTCGATACTTATATCACTACTAAGAGCGGAACGGCTGTTTCTTCCACTGCTAAAAAGAGTGTTGATGAGCTTGCCAGAGAAGTGATTCAGGGTTTGTGGGGAAACGGGCAGGATCGTAAGAACCGTTTGCAGGCAGCCGGCTACGATTACAACGCTGTCCAGAAAAGAGTAAACGAACTTCTGTAAAAGGATGATTCAATGATAAGGTTCAGACACAAGGGCGACTTCTCCAGAACAACTCGGTTTTTGGAGAGAGCGAAAGAGGCCGTCCGAATCGGGGATCTTGACAAGTATGGTCGAGAAGGGGTCGCCGCCCTTGCTTCTGCAACGCCTATCGATAGCGGGCAAACGGCCAATTCTTGGTATTACAAGATTGAAAACCGAAACGGAACGGCAAAGATTACGTTTTACAACTCAAATATTCAAAATGGGGTTCCGATAGCGATCATCCTGCAATATGGCCACGGAACTCGTAACGGAGGCTGGGTACAGGGTCGAGACTACATCAATCCTGCTATCCAGCCTATTTTCGATAAAATTGCAAATGAAGCATGGAAGGAGGTTACGAAGCTATGAGTAAAACTATCGACGAAAGAGTCGTAGAAATGCGGTTTGACAATAAGCAGTTTGAGAGCAATGTTCAAACCAGTTTGTCCACCATTGAAAAATTAAAGAAAAGTTTGGATATGGATGGAGCTACAAAAGGTCTTGAGAGCATTGACAGCACTGCTAAGAAAGTCAATATGTCGGGGCTTGGCTCTGCGGTTGAAACAGTGAAGACTCGATTCTCGGCATTGGAAATCATGGCCGTAACCGCCCTTGCAAACATCACCAACTCAGTTGTAAACACTGGTAAACAGATGCTCCGTTCCTTGACAATCGAACCTATTGCTGATGGATTTAACGAGTATGAATTGACACTTAATGCTATTCAAACCACCATGGCAGGGACAGGTAAAACTGCTAAAGAGGTCGAGACTCAATTAAAGAAATTGGATGAATATGCGGATAAGACAGTGTACTCGTCTGCTGATATGTTCAACAATCTTCCCAAATTCACCAACGCCGGTGTAGAAATTGAGCAAGCTACTACAGCTATGGTCGGAATTGCCAATGCAACTGCACTTGCTGGAGGAGATGCCCGACAGGCGTCTATAGCATTTTACAACCTTGGTCAGGCAATAGGCACAGGCTATCTTAGCCGAATGGACTATAACTCCATCAATAATGCTGGCATAGCGACAATGGAGTGGAAAAACCAAATGGTTGAAGCCGCCCTCGCAGCTGGCACATTAACTGAAGCTGGTGATGGTCTTTATAAAGCTGGAAATAAAACCTTTACATTGCAACAATTGTTTATTGACGGTCTTCAAGAGCAATGGGCAACCACCGATGTTATGATGAAGGTATTTCAGGATTATGGTGACGAAACAACAGAAATTGGCGCAAAAGCTTATTCTGCTGCACAGGATCTTAGAACCTTCAGCATGATGATGGACTCTCTTAAAGCTACGGCAGGAACTGGCTGGAAGGATACATGGCAAATCCTATTTGGTGATTTAGACGAAGCTAAAGAACTTTGGACTGAATTGGGTAATGTCATTGGCGGCTTTATTAGTGCCCAAGCAGATGCTCGCAATGAGATGTTGCAAGGGTGGAAAGATCTTGGCGGAAGAACCAAACTGATCGAAGCACTTAAAAATGCTTTTGAAGGCGTTCAGAGTGTTATCAAACCGATCTATGAAGCATTCCGTGAGATATTTCCTCCTACCACAGCCAAGCAGCTTTATGACATCACTGAAAATCTGCGAAAATTCACAGCGAATTTGAAACTCAGTGATACTGCTTCGGCAAATTTGAAGTCCACTTTCAAGGGTTTGTTTGCGATCTTGGATATCGTTAAGCAAGCCTTTTCTGCTATATTTACAGCAATCAAACCGTTGTTCGGCGGACTTGGAACACTCGGAGATGGAATTCTTGGTTTCACTGGCGGTGTTGGTGATGCTATCGTGGCATTTGATGAGTTTATCAAAACCAGCGGAGCATTCCAGAAAGTCGGTGAGGGTATTGCTACGGTCATTCAGACAATTATGATCGCTTTATCGACGCTGAAGAATAAGATCAAAGAGAAATTCGAATCAGCCAATTTTGAAGTGTTTCATTCTCTGCTTGAGCGAATTCATGAGAGAATGGCGCAGGTCGGAGAAGCAGCCGGTGAGATGAAATCCGGCGTTATCGTCGCCTTTGAGGTCATTGGCGAAACTCTCGCTAATTGCCAGTTTGTTCAGCTTCTCTCTGCCGTATGGAATGCTGTTAAGACAATCGGAAGTGGTATCGTTAAAATCCTTGGCGAACTCGGCAGTTCCTTAGCAAAGAATCTTGGTGAAGCCAATTTCAGCGGAATCATCGATCTGCTGAATGGTATCTCGTTCGGTGCTATTGCTGTCGGCATCACGAAGTTTGTCGGTACATTCCGAAAAGCTATTGAAGATATCGGCAGTTTCAAGGAATCCTTTATCGGAATTCTTGACAGTGTTCGAGGATGCTTTGAAGCTTACCAGAATCAGTTGCAGGCAGGTACATTGCTGAAAATTGCATCAGCTATTGCCATTCTCACAGCATCTTTAATTGCACTCAGTCTTGTAGACAGCGAAAAGCTGAATGTGGCTCTTGGAGCAATTACTGTGTTGTTTGCCGATCTTCTCGCTTCTATGGCAGTGTTTAACAAGATCAGTGGTCAGGTAACTGGTGTGGTGAAGAGTGTAACGGCTATGCTCGGTATTGCTACGGCGGTGCTTATTTTGGCGAGTGCACTTAAAAAGATCGCAGATCTGGACGCAAAACATCTTACCACCGGCCTCATTGGTGTTGCGGGTTTGACCACTATGATGGTTGCCGCGGCCAAAGCTATGAGTTCCAACAGTAAAGCTATTATCAAGGGTGCTACTCAAATGGTGATCTTTGCAGCCGCAATCAAGATTCTTGCTTCTGTTTGCGAGCAACTTGCTAAATTGGACTGGAACCAGCTTGCGAAAGGTCTTGTCGGCGTTGGTGTGTTGCTTGCCGAGGTTTCTCTGTTCCTGAGAACCGCAAAATTCAGCGGCAAATCCATTACTACGGCTACAGGCATCGTGATTCTTTCGGCAGCAATCAAGGTGCTGGCATCTGCCTGCAAAGATTTCGGCGAAATGAAATGGGAAGACATCGGTAAGGGGCTTGCCTCCATTGCCGTCCTTCTTGCCGAGATCACTGCATTCACAAAACTTACCGGAAATGCTCAAAATGTCATTTCTACTGGTGTGGCGTTAATTGCCATTGCCGCCGCTATGAAAATCCTTGCCTCTGCGGTTAAGGACTTCTCAACCATGCAGTGGGATGAGATTGCTCGTGGTCTGACTGCTATGGCTGGCGCACTTGCTGCGATCACTGTAGCGGTTAAATTCATGCCGAATAATATGGCTGGCATCGGCGCCGGTTTGGTGATTGTTGCTGCGGCACTCGTCGTCCTTTCGACTGCTCTTGAGAAGATGGGAAATCTGAGTTGGGAGCAGGTAGCAAAAGGACTTATTACCCTTGGCGGCGCAATGGCCATTCTTGCAATCGGTCTGAATGCCATGACAGGCACTCTTGCAGGTTCTGCGGCGCTTCTTGTTGCTGCAAGTGCCCTCTTGGTGCTTACTCCGGTACTAACTATTCTCGGCGCCATGAGTTGGAGTTCCATCGTGAAAGGTCTCGTTACCCTGGCAGGTGCATTTGCTATCCTCGGTGTTGCAGGCGCTGTACTCACTCCCCTGGTTCCTTCCATTCTCGCTTTGAGTGGCTCGCTGGCACTAATCGGGGTAGCAGTTGTCGGTATTGGTGCAGGGCTTGCTCTGGCGGGTGCCGGTCTATCTGCTTTGGCAGTAGGCTTGACGGCTCTTGCAGCGGCAGGAACCGCTGGCGCTACAGCCATCGTCGCTTCTTTGACTGTTATTATCACAGGCGTAGCAGGGCTTATTCCCGCTATAGTAGCAAAGATCGGCGAGGCAATTGTCGAATTCTGCAAAGTTATCGCTGATAGTGCAGGAGCCATTGGAGAAGCAGTCAAGGCGGTTATTCTTATGCTGGTGGATGTACTTGTTGAGTGCGTTCCCGCTATCGCTGATGGGGCATTGAAGCTCATTGCAGGTGTTCTTGAAGCATTAGTAGAATATACCCCGTCTATCGTCGATTCCATTTTTCAGTTTCTTATTGCCGTACTTGAGGGTGTAGCTAAGAATCTTCCCAGTCTGATTCAGGCTGCTGTTGATGTATTGATGGCATTCTTCTCCGGCATTGTTGATGCACTTAAGGGTATCGATACAGAAACTCTTCTTCAAGGAATTGTCGGTATTGGTCTGCTTGCAGCAATCATGGCTGCCTTGAGTGCAGTAGCAGCTCTTGTTCCTGGTGCCATGCTGGGTGTTCTCGGTATGGGTGCTGTCATCGCTGAACTCGCTCTTGTTCTTGCTGCGGTCGGTGCTTTGGCGCAAATTCCGGGCTTGAATTGGCTTATCAACGAAGGCGGTAATTTGCTCCAGGGAATTGGTACGGCGATCGGTAAGTTTGTTGGCGGTATCGTCGGCGGCTTTATGAGTGGCGTGTCCAGTCAATTCACGCAAATCGGCTCCGATCTTTCCAGTTTCATGACCAATGTTCAGCCGTTCCTTGACGGTGCGGCTTCTATAGATCCGGCTATGCTGGACGGCGTTAAGGCTCTTGCAGAAACAATTCTTATCCTGACAGCCGCAAATATTTTGGATGGACTGACCTCGTGGTTCACCGGCGGGAGCTCGCTCTCCGGCTTTGCTGAAGAGATGGTTCCGTTTGGAAAAGCTATGAAACAGTTCTCTGATGAAATCAGCGGCATTGATGGAGAAGCAGTTTCCAATGCTGCAATCGCAGGTAAGACTCTTGCAGAGATGGCTGATACACTTCCCAATACTGGCGGTGTCGTTGGTTTCTTTGCCGGAGAGAATGACATGAATGCATTCGGTGAACAGCTTATTCCATTTGGTCGTGCCATGCGTAACTTTGCAAACGAAGTCGCCGGAATTGACGCCAGTGTTATCACTGAAGCGGCTACCGCTGGTAAAGCACTTGCAGAGATGGCAAGCACTGTTCCGAATAGTGGCGGTGTTGTCGGCTTCTTCGCTGGAGAGAACGATATGGACGATTTCGGAGAACAGCTGGTTCCGTTCGGCAGAGCAATGAAGAATTTCTCTGACGCCGTTTCCGGACTAAAAGCCGATGTCATTCAAAATAGCGTTACCGCAGGTCAGGCTTTGCTTGAACTTGCAAATACGGTGCCGAATACGGGCGGCGTTGTATCCTGGTTTACGGGAGATAATGACCTTGAAACCTTTGGCGAACAGCTCGTTCCGTTTGGTACTGCGATGAAGAACTATTCTTTGGCTGTTACGGGATTGGACGCATCTGTCGTCACAAACTCTGCAAATGCGGCTAAAGCTCTGGTCGAGCTTTCAAACAATTTGCCGAATAGCGGTGGTATCGTATCTTGGTTTACGGGCGACAACGATATTGCAAGTTTCGGCGAGCAGTTGGTGTCCTTCGGTCAGTCATTTGCTGCGTACTATAACAGCGTCAGCGGAGTGGATGTGGCTAAGTTAAGCGGGGTAGTTGTTGAGTTCAGAAACCTTGTGGACTTGGCAAACGGCATTAAGAGCGTTGATACAAGTGGAATGTCTACATTTGCTCAGAATCTTACGAATTTGGGTAATGCGGGAATCGACGGTTTTATCAATGCCTTTACGAATGCTAATTCTCGTGTGAGCACTGCTGCAAACACGATGGTTACCACATTCATAAATGCTGCTAAAGCACAGCAAGGTAATTTGACAAGCACCTTCACTACCATGATTAACGGTATTGTTACTGCTTTTACAAGTAAATACAGTCAGTTCACGATCATGGGACAAACAATGATGACCAACTTTATCTCTGGTATTCGTACCGGTGACGCATCGGCTCGATCTGCGTTTGTTGTTATTGTGTCCGGTTGTCTGACAGCAATCCGAAATAAGTTCTACGAGTTTAACACCGTTGGACAGACTACGATGACAAATCTCATTGCTGGTATTCGGACAAAGAATCAGCTTGCAAAAGATGCCTTTGTTCAGATCATCAACAGTTGCCTGACGGCAATCCGAAATAAATACACCGACTTCTACAATGCCGGTAAGTATCTTGTTGAGGGCTTTGCTAAGGGTATTGACGAGTATACCTGGTACGCAGAAGCACGAGCGAGAGCAATGGCAAGAGCTGCTGCACAGGCTGCGGAAGCTGAACTTGACATCAACTCACCGTCCAAAGTTGGTTATCGAATCGGCGGGTTCTTTGGTATGGGCTTTGTCAATTCTCTGATCGACTACACTGATAAGTCTTATGACGCCGGTGCATCTGTTGCAAAGTCGGCTAAAGAGGGACTCCGCAATGCGGTTTCCAAGATCAGTGATTTCATTGAAAATGGGATTGATTCTCAGCCAACGATTCGACCGCTACTTGATCTGTCTGATGTAACAGAGGGTGCTGGTAGACTGTCGGCACTTCTGAGTCGGAATCAGGCAATGAAGATCAGCGCTGGCATGGAACATGAGGGTACTGGTATCGTTCAAAATGGCGGTACTACACCTACCTCCGGAAACAACTACAATTTCACACAAAATAACTATTCACCTAAGGCACTGTCGAGGATTGACATTTATCGTCAGACGAAGAATCAGTTCTCGGCGTTGAAAGGATTGGTGGAAACATGATTCACTCATTTGCTATCACCAATTACTTAGGTGATAGGATCAAACTTGACTTGAGGGAGCCTGAGGTTTCGGGCTTCCTCATCAAGTCTGTAACCGGCTTAGGTCCGGTCAAAGCAACTGTCAACACGACAGAAGTCGTCACTAATGACGGCTCTATGTTTAACTCCGCCAGATTGAGTCAGCGGAATATTGTTTTCCAAATCGTATTTGTTGATACAGTCTACGGAGAAACGATCGAAGATGTACGGCAGAAATCCTACAAATACTTTCCGGCAAAGAAAAGTGTTGAAATCATTATCGAAACTGATAACCGATATGTACGAACAAGCGGTTATGTGGAATCGAATGAACCGAACATTTTCAGCTCGCAGGAAGGGGCCTCAATCTCAATCATTTGCCCTGACCCATTCTTCTATTCAGCCGGAGAGGACAGAAACAATGTAACGGATTTCTACAGTATTGACCCATTGTTCGAGTTTCCGTTCTCGAATGAGTCTCTGACGGAACCGCTGCTTGTATTTGGTGAAATCCAAATCAAGACGGAGGGTGTCATCACTTACTATGGCGATGCCGAAATCGGTGTAACAATCTACATCCATGCTATCGGACCGGCAAATAACATTAACATCTACAATACGGAAACCAGAGAAGTCATGAAGATCGATACTGGGAAGCTCCAAAAGCTGACTGGAAAGGGTATCGTCGCAAGTGATGATATCGTCATTAACACCTCAAAGGGCGATAAGAGCATTACTCTGATTCGTGAAGGCGTTTCGTACAACATCCTGAACTGTTTGGATAAGAATACCGACTGGTTTACCTTAGCAAAAGGCGATAACATTTTCGCCTTTACTGCTGATAGCGGTGTTACGAATCTTCAGTTCAGAATTGAAAACAAAGTAATCTATGAGGGGGTATAACTATGGAGCTTTTGGTCTTAAACACCGACTTTGAGTCCATAGCCGTCATAGATACTTACGAATCCATGATATGGACTGACCGGTATAATTCGTATGGAGATTTCGAGATATTCTTCGCTATGGATACACAACTCTTGCAGTATTTGAAAGAGGATTACTATCTGTGGCTGAAGGATTCGGAGCACTGTATGATTATTGAGGACATCAAGATCAATGCCGACACAGAAGAAGGAAATCATCTTATCGTCACAGGCAGATCGTTGGAGTCTATTCTTGAACGCCGCATCATCTGGGGGCAGCGAATCTTTAATGGAAATCTTCAAAATGGCATCCAGACGATGTTGAATGAGTGCATCATTTCACCGTCTATTGCCGATCGAAAGATTTCCAACTTTGTGTTCGTGCCTTCTACTGATCCTAAAATCACAAGTCTGAAAATCGACAACCAATACACAGGTGACTGCCTGTACGATGTCGTCAAAGGACTTTGTGAGGAAAACAATATAGGGTTCAAGATCGTACTGACAGATGAAAACAAGTTTGCATTCAGTCTGTATGCCGGCGTTGATCGCTCTTATGAGCAGACAGAAAATCCGTATGTTGTTTTCTCTCCAAACTTTGAGAACATCATCAACAGCAACTATTATTCATCCAGAGCGAGTTTTCGAAATGTGACTCTGGTCGCAGGAGAAGGTGAAGGGGCAGCAAGGCGAACTGCTATCGTTGGCTCAGCCTCAGGGCTTGGTCGGCGTGAGCTTTTTACAGATGCTCGTGACATCTCATCCGATACTGAGGACGGGACTCTTTCTGATGCAGAATATATGGCGCAGCTTCGGACAAAAGGTTTGAAGAATCTGGCAGACCATATTGTAACCACTGCATTCGAAGGAGAGGTTGAAGTTACTCGACTTTTCAAATACGGCGAGGACTTCTTTATCGGAGACATCGTTCAAATCGCCAATGAATATGGCAATGAGGGATCAGCTTACATTTCAGAGCTGGTCATCTCAAACAGTGAGGAAGGATTGTCAATTTATCCGACCTTCAAAACTATTTCAAAGTAAGGAGGGAGAAACTGAATGAGCGTATCAAGCGGATTTTTCAATTCACTCAACGGTGACCGCAAATACGATGCTGCACAGATGTCAGCTATCTTTGATGGACTCATCATCGATGGTGTATTTGCTTCTATCGGAACCGCTTTTGCTGTGAAGGCGGCAGGCGGTCTTACCGTGAATGTCGGTATCGGCAAAGCCTGGTTCGACCATACATGGACAGTCAACGACAGCATCCTGCCGATGACTGCCCCGGAAGCAGAAGTGCTTCTTGATCGCATCGATGCTGTGGTTCTGGAAGTAAACGGAACTGAGTCGGTGCGTGAGAACACCATCAAATTTGTCAAGGGTAATCCGTCCAGCGCACCGTCGAGACCGACTTTGACGAACGAGGGAAATGTCCATCAGTACCCTCTCTGTTATATTTACAGAAAGTACGGCACTGCGGTCATTAACCAAGCTGACATTACCCCTATGGTTGGCACAGAATCTACTCCATTTGTAACTGGCATTCTTCAGACGATCAGTCTGGACGAGTTGCTTGGCAAATGGCAGGATGAGCTTGATCGGTTTACTGATGCACGATCTCAGGAAGTCGATGACTGGATTGCTCAGGAGGAAAGCGATTTCACGGCTTGGTTCAATAAAATGAAAGCGGACCTCCAACAGGAGCAGACCGTTCTTGACCAGTGGATCGCATCTGAACAGGCTGATTTTCTTGCCTGGTATAACCAGATGAAAGACCAGCTCAGCGGTGATGTCGCAGGAAATTTACAACTTGAGATCGACAAGGAAGAAGTCAAACGGATTTTGCTGGTTGGCTTCGAAGACGGAACCAAAGAGTTTTCGGACGACGGTACGGTTATCACTTCTACTGCAAGTGACGGCAGAACTTTGACGAAGACTTTCTCTGACGGATTCCTGACAATGACAAATGTGCTGAAAAGTGCAGCTGGAGCAGAAGTGGCGAGAGCCGTCAAAACTTTTGACTCCGATGGCAAGCTTATCAGCACCGTTGTAACTTATTCTTAAAGCGAAAGGAGAATAATCAAAATGGCAGAAGAAGATCTGATTTTCGGTAAAAACCGACATTTCTTTGGCGGCATTGAGCCGTCCAATATGCTGGCATTCAGCGTGGCTGTTGAGAGTGGCGTTGTGAAAGTCACAGCAACACTTCCTAACGACACGGTCGTGAACAACCAGACACTCTGCACCGTGGAAGGTGCGATTATCCGGAGGAAGACAACCGATTATCCTAAGGACGAGTTCGATGGTGATCTGGTCGCCAACATCAAAGCGTCCACTGTCTTCGCAGATAGTGGTGCATCTCCTACCGGAACTTACTACTATGCAGCATTCCCTTATACCACTCAGGGTGTGTATAACCGAAACAAGGCTAACCGTGTAGTCGTTAATGAACCGGAGCCGATGCAGGACTTTTCCGCTAAGTCGGTGTATGTCTCAGCGTCTGATACCGTTAAGGTAGAAATTACGGCGAAGCTTCCGAGTGGCGTTGCAGGTGCAGTTATCCGCAGGAGCACTACTGGTTATCCAACCAGTGAAACGGAGGGCGAACTGTTCAAGAACATCACTGCAAACGGCACTTATACAGATACTAATGTGACGGTCGGCGTGGTATATTACTATTCCGCATTCCCTTACACCAGTACCGGTGCCTATAATCGCAGCGAGGCGAACCGAACCAGTGTTACCCCGAAGAAGAGAGATTATCTGTTTGGTTACGATCTGGTGAAAGCGACTTCCAGCCCTACCGGACGAGTAACTTATCCTTCTGATGTGGATAATGCGGCATTTACTCCGGCAGCTATGAATTTCAGCACCGGTAAGTTCAACTATGGTGGTTGGGCGTTTGATCCTGGTGAAAAGTTCATGCCTCGTCCTTGTATGCTGACTTATGCAGGTGTTGTAGATCACTATCTCAATCCTAACGACTATACCAAGAAGGTCGACGGCACCACATCCAAGGTTACGGATACTTCTTTCGGCGGCAACGCCATGATGGAATGGCCGAAGATCTATACAAAGCGTTGGGAATCGAATGGTGTTTACCATTTCCGCTGCTCCGATATTCCTCAGGACGATACTTGGGATTGCTGGTGTAACTATGACCGTAATAACAACCAGATCAATCATTTCTATACCCCCATCTATTTCGGTTCTCTGGTTTCCGGTAAGCTGCGTTCTATCAGCGGTGCAGCTAACAGCGTAAATACCACGGCGGCTAACGAAATCGCCTATGCTAAGGCAAACGGCAATGACTGGTATACCGAGGTGCTGGCTGACAGACTGCTGCTCCAGGATCTGCTGGTTATGATGGCTCGTTCTACTGAGTGCCAGACTGCATTTGGCTACGGACGGTGCAAGAGTTCCAATAGCAATGCTATTGCCCCCGGTACGATGAACACCAAGGGTATGTTCTGGGGTTCCAATGATCAGACTTCCGGCGTGAAGGTCTTCGGTATGGAGAATGTCTGGGGTAACCTGTGGCGTCGTACTGCCGGTTGGATCAACGCCAATGGTACGCAGAAGGTCAAGCTTACTCGTGGTACTCACGATGGTTCTACTGCAATCGACTACAACACAGACGGAAACGGTTATAAGACGATCGCAAATGCTACCCCGGCTGGTTCTTCCGGTGGCTACATCAGCAGCATGAAGACGGAAGCATTCGGACGGCTGCCTGTTACTGCAAGCGGTTCGAGCAGCACTTATGAGGCTGACGGCATGTGGTACAATAACAGCCAGGTCAATTATGCGTCTGTCGGCGGCGACTGGGACAATGACCTTTTGGTCGGTCCTTTCTGCGCTGTTCTGTACTTTACGGCGTCCGCTTCGTACTCGGGCCTTGGCGCGGCTCTCTCTTGTAAACCGCTTGCTGCTGCGTAAGCAGCGAGGAGAGGACGGGAGAACCTTAGGTTCGCCGGGTAAACGAAAACAATTAAATATTAGGGGTATACACTGCGCCCAGCGCGTATGTCGGCGGCAACTGGAACAATGACCTTATGGTCGGTCCTTTCTACGCTAATCTGAACAATACGGCGTCCAATTCGAACTCGAACAATGGCGCGGCTCTATCTTATCCATAAGAAGCTCTCTATAATGCAGTGTATGCCGCCATTTTGAAATGGCAAGAGATATCCGCATCTCTTCCTCACCACTTGGTGAAAATTAACTCGGTGCAAGCATCTGTGAGTAGCTGAGAACAAGTCGAAAGCGGATGAGAGGATAAGAGAGAACATGAAATCCTATAACCACTTGTACGAAAAAACAATATCCGAAACGAACCGACGGTACGCTCTGTCTCAAGCAAAGCACAGCAAGAGATTCCGTAAAATCATGAAACACCGGCACATGTCTGACGATGCCGCAGTTGAACAATCCTTAGACTGGATAGTCAACTACGAAAACGCCGAGCATGTGCCGGTTTACATTTATGATGGGATTACTCGCAAGGAGCGCACTATTATTGTCCCTACGATGGAAGAGCTGCTTGTTCAGCATTGCATCGTAAATGCCATGAAGCCGATGTTCTGCAAGGGAATGTACGAACACAGCTATGCCAGTCTTCCGGGCAGAGGTGCCCATAAAGGAAAGCAGGTAATTGAGAAGTGGATCAGGACTGACCCGAAGAATTGTAAGTATGTCCTCAAAATGGATATTCGTCATTTCTTCGATACTATTCCACACGATCGTTTGAAAGCCAAGTTGAAGAAGACCGTTCATGATGAAAAGATGCTGGATTTACTATTTCGCATTATTGATGTCACAGAGGTTGGTATTCCACTTGGCTTTTATACTTCTCAATGGCTTTCTAACTGGTATTTGCAGGGTTTAGATCATTTCATCAAGGAGCAGCTCTGTGCCGTGCACTATATGCGCTACATGGATGACATGGTCGTTTTCGGAAGCAACAAGAGGGTTTTGCACCGCATGAGGCAAGCAATTTCCGATTATCTGGAAATGGAGCTTGGCTTGGAACTTAAAGCGAATCGGCAAGTCTTTCGCTTTTCCTATGGCAACAACCAGGGGCGTGACCTGGACTTCATGGGCTTTCGCTTTTATCGTAATCGAACGATTCTTCGAAAATCCATTATGTACAAGGCCACGAGAAAAGCTCGCAAAATCTCCAAAAAGGAGAAAGCAACCATACTTGATGCTCGTCAAATGTTGTCTTATCTTGGGTGGATCGACTGCACCGATACCTATTTGATGTATCGGAAGTGGATAAAACCATGTGTTAGCTTCCAGCAATTGAAGCGAAAAGTTTCACGATATGACAAATACGATGAGAAGCGGGTATATCAAAAACTCGTCAGTCTTTACACTGCGAAAGGAGGAAAGTCGCATGGAGTTAAATTACAAATATGCCGAGAGCACAGTCCAACCGACTGCACTTGAGGTTACTGTTGGAACCGTATATCTCCGCAAGGACATTACGAGTATTACACGAACTTCAGAACAGGGCGATAAAACCACTTACTGGACTTATCAGGAAGCGGCGTTGACCCCTCAGGAGTTCAATGAATACACCAATCTGCTTATGGCTGAAAACGCCATTAAAGGTACAAATGATTCGGACAACATTGTTCAGATCATGGCAGGTCAGGAAACTGGAGATTCCCAGCAGCTTGCTATCATGGAAGCAATTGCTGATCTGTACGATGCCGTCGCAGCAATGATTCCTGAATGAGGAGGTAGCAAAAATGGTCAATCTTTACGCCACGCTTATCATCAATAAGCGTAGAACCTTCGACCAGGTGCCTGAAAAATTTAAGGCAGATGTCGAGGCAAAATTGTTAGAATATGGCTACGATACCAACGGCGATCTTATCGCTGAGGAGGAGTAACCATGTTTTATATTTTATCCAAAATTTTGATAGGAGGTAACAACATGGTAGCACTGTATGTCGCACTCATCATCGCAGGTCGTCGGACCTTTAATCAGGTTCCGGCGAAGTTCAAGGCTGCTGTCAAGGCTGATCTGGAAGCTCTCGGTCTTGACGAAAATGGTAATCCTGTGGATTAACCGAAATTGGCAGGGAGTCTACTTTGCGGTGGGCTCCCTCGCCTAATTAAAAGAGGTTTGGGGTGATATTTCCTACAAGCTTCTTAATTCATTTATGACTTCAAGGAGGATGATACATGGAAATGGAACCCTGGCTGCAAACGCTATTAACCATTTTGGGGACGATACTTGCTTCTTCTGGATTTTGGGCATATATCCAAGAGCGAAGCAAACGAAAAGCTGCTGAGAATAAGCACAACAATCTTGAAACGCAAATGCTCATTGGTTTGGCTCATGATCGCATTATCTATCTCGGTATGGCCTACATCGAGAGGGGCTACATTACACAGGACGAGTATGAGAATCTGTATGAATACTTGTACAAGCCTTATGAAAAATTAGGCGGTAACGGTTCGGCTAAGCGAATCATGACAGAAGTTGACCAACTTGCGATTCATAAATCAACTTACAATGCTTGAATTGGAGGTGAGATTATGAGTTATTCTGTTTCTGGCACAATGATTACTTTGACTCGGGGTGATACTTTTTCGGCGCTTATTACGATTACTGATCTAAATGACAATCAGTATATTCCAATGAATGGTGATCGTATTCGATTTGCCATGAAGAATGACTATAATGATGAAACTCCTCTTCTTATCAAGGAGATTCCGATTGACACGATGATCTTGACCCTCAATCCGGAAGATACAAAACATCTTCCCTTCGGAAAGTACGTCTACGACATTGAATTAACGAAGGCCACAGGAGAAGTTGATACTTTCATCACAAAAGCAATTCTTAAGCTAACGGAAGAGGTGCATTGACATGAGTAGCATAAAAGCGTTTGAGTGCCTTACTGGTCATATCTCTGGACTATGCACATTATCTGGTAAATTAACTTGCTTTGGAAGTTTGTCTGGCAAGCTGTCTGCTGTGATAGATTTTAATGCTTATTCTGGAGAATATGAAGTGGTGCCGAACGCTTTTAACACTCAGGTCTTGCCAACAGCCAATAAAGTGCTTAAGAAAGATATTGTTGTTCAAAAAGTCCCATATTTCGAAACCAGTAACAACTATGATGGGGTTACGGTTTATATTGCAGAGGAGGTTAATCAAAATGCCTAACCAAAACGTTAATAAGGTTATTTATGGCGGTCGTGTTCTCATCGACCTTACTGGCGACACCGTAGACCCCAGTAAACTTCTCAAAGGATCTAAAGCTCACGACAAGAGTGGAGCTCAAATTGAAGGTGCTTGCACATTTGATGTTGATTCTACGGATGCCACCGCTGTCGCTGCTGAAATCTTGTTTGGAAAGACTGCGTATGTAAGTGGCAATAAACTAACTGGCACAATGAAAAACAATGGTGCCGTTACTAAGAAGATCACCACCAGAGACGAGGAAGTTACAATTCCTCAGGGTTTCCACGATGGCAGCGGTAAAGTGGGAATCGACGCAACTGAAAAAGGCAAGCTGATTGCCAACAATATTCGAGAGGGCGTAACTATCCTCGGCGTTGAGGGTACAATGTCCGGCTCGGAAAACATGAAACCACAGGCTAAGACAGTTACACCGTCCACCGCGAAGCAGACGATTCTGCCTGATACAGAGTATAACTGTTTGTCTCAGGTAGAAGTTGAAGCTATTCCTTATGTGGAAGCAGATAATCCTGCTGGAGGAGTGACGGTAACGATTGCGGGGTGAGAGTAAATGGCTGTAAATAAGGTCGTTTACAATCGCCGGACACTAATCGATCTGACCGCCGATACCGTCAGCAAAGAAACTCTTAAAAAGGGATTTACAGCTCATCAAGCCGATGGTACAATGATTACCGGTGAGTTTATTGGCGATGATTACGATGAAATTGACCGAATTCTTACAGCCGGTTTAACGGATGGCTATAAACATTTTTCGGACGATGGTACAATCATCAGCACAATCGATTCACAGGGTCGAACACTGGTTAAGACTTTTTCAAATGACTTTTTGACCTGTATCACGGTTCTAACTGATCCGGACGGGAATGAACTTGGTCGTACTGTGAGGTCTTTTTCTGACAATAGCAGCACGATTATTACTACCGACTCTAAAGGACAGAAGCTTGTTAAGAAGTTTTCGAATAACATGCTTAACATGGAAGCGGTTCTTACGGATGCTGCTGGTAAGGAGCTTGCCCGTCTTACAAAGGTCTTTTCCGCAGATGGGAAGGACATCACTTCGACCGTGGTTTATGGGAAATAAGATGCAATTTGAAGCCGTTGCGTGTAGGTTATTTCTGCATTATTCCTACACTTTGGCTCAAAAAGCCAGTAATTACGGGATATTTTGCTTCTATTATATAAAATGCCTTGACCAACTGAGAAATGGCATTATCGAAGCTACTCTTAAGACATTTCTTGCAACCAAAACGGTTGTATTTGTCGGTTTCTCATTTGGTGGTGAAGATTTTAATCAGATTATTGATTATTTGAGAAAAGAGTTGGGTGCCATATACCCTCATATTTATTTTGTTACATTAGACACCTCGCTCAAAGATAGATTAAAATACCAAAACTCTACTGCCATTACAGCGGTTTAGGCTTTCAAAAAAGAATTGGATAGGGTTTCTACTATGAAAAGTAAATATCATCGTTTTGCAAAAAAAGTCGATGAAAAATGCGGCAAAGGTATGGTAGTACACCATCCGCCCCTTTGAAATGTAGCAAAGAGAAAAGGGGAGACTGTGAGTTCGACACATAAACACTATAAATATGAATATCTAACTTCTCGTTGGGGCGGCATGAAATTGCGCAAAGAAATGGGCCCCCGTATTGAACATGGCTTTCTGGATTTCTTAAAGAAAAACAGAAACTAATGAATTGCTGAAAGATAGAGATAATTGCAAAAAATTTTATCGAGAAAAGTATGACAGTACATCTTCACATTATCTACACTATTCTCCGACTGTGTCCGATGAACATAAGTATCTACAAATGCTTACTATTTGACGAAAAATCCGTTATACTAAATTGTAACCGCATTTTTGTTCCAAATCGCCGACAGAAGAAAATAAAATCCGACTTCTATTGACATAAATTAAGGATTAAGCTATAATTGTATAATTAAACAGACAGTAAAATTTGCTTAAAAAAAGACGCTTATTTTTCTTTTTCACAATAATATTCGCTGTTTTACCAGTGTCTTTGATTCTATAGATTATTAAAATAAAAAATATCCACTTTTTTATTGCGATTTTTTCAGAACTTTGTGGGAATTCTTTATAGAAAGAAGATCCTTATGTTTTGATTTGGCGTTCTTCCGGTGGATATTTTTTATTGGCCTTTTAGGAATTGTTAGAACTCAAATTTCCTTTGTTTTACAAAGCTGGAATCAGATTCTTTTTATCCTGCGATTTCCTATGGGAAAGCGGTTGACAACATATGATTGCCCGAGTAGAATATACAAAGGATCCGAAATTTGTCGAACGCAAGCCGGTTTGTCTTTTGGAAAAGCAGCGAAATTCCCGCCGTGGTCGGTTGATTTTGCATAGGTTTTGCCCAAAACCTCGACTTCATAAATTTAAAGAAATCAAGGAGGAGATCGGATGGCATTGAAAGAGGCGCTTCAGCGCGGTTCTATTCAATCATCTCCGTATCAAAAGCAAGGAAACGTAAAAAACTCAGATCAGCTTCACATGTTTTCAGAAAATCAAAAAGCCTATTTCGTGGTAAAACGGTCATTGGATATTGTACTATCCTTTTTATTGCTAGCGGTGCTCAGCCCTATCTTTATCATATGTGCGCTGGCAATTAAGCTGGAATCCTCTGGCTCTGTCATTTTCCGTCAGGAACGGGTAGGCAGAGGCGGCGAGCCGTTTCGCGTTTATAAATTCCGTACCATGTATAAACATACGCCTAATAACGTTGCCACGAATCAGTTTAAAAACCCCGGCCACTACATTACAAAAGTCGGAAAAATTCTTCGTGTCACCAGTTTGGATGAGCTTCCTCAATTGCTCAACGTCTTAAAAGGAGAAATGAGCCTTGTTGGGCCTCGCCCTTTAATCCTAGCGGAAGAAAAGATCCATTCACAGCGTTTAAAAAGAGGCGTATACAGTCTTCGCCCCGGCGTAACCGGATATGCCCAAGTAAACGGCAGAGATCTGGTCGATGAGGAAAGCAAGGTAAATTTAGATACGGAATATCTCATGCATATTTCCTTCTTTCTGGATCTCAAGATATTATTAAAAACCGTTGCTGTGGTTTTCAGCAGAAAAGATTACCAGGAGGGCTGTGTGGAAAACGCGGATGCTGTAACAGCTAATAAGCCTGAAGACGCCAATGCCGCTTAAAAAAATTTTTCAGCGGCATTTTAATATAATCCGCTTTTTCATACGGCATACCGCACAGATTAAAAAGCCTCTCTTGTATTCAAAAGCAAGAGAGGCTTTTCTTTGCTTTATAAATTGATAAAAAAGCATTTACAAATTCCTACTGGCCGCCCCCTAAAAAGCATAAAGCAAAAATTTTTCCACAAAGGAAGGAAGAAATAAACGAAACAGACGGTTAGGCAAACCCGCAGAGAAAGCTTTACTGTATCATTTTATTAGCCGAAACGGCATGAGATCCGTTCTATGCTGTTCTTTCCAGCACAAGATTCAACCCTTCAAACGGGAATCCGCAGGGAACCCTCATGCAAGGGTTCGGAGCCTTTCCCGCATTAAAAAAGAGGCTTCCTTTAAAGCCTTGGCTTTCTGCTCCAAATCTGAGCCGTCAAAAGCAGAAGCCGGACCTGAGGCGCTGAAAGCAGCGACCTGGCTGCTTTCCGGCAGCAGCACAGGCACGCCCACACATTTCACGCCATACTCATGTTCCTCGTTATCCACGCTAAAGCCTTTTTCTCGAATCAAGGCGGCTTCCTGTCTCAGCTGGTCCGGCTCGGTTATGGTATATCGTGTAAAGGTGTGAAAGGAAACTGATTGCGTAAGATAAGCCTCCAGTTCTTCCGAAGGCATAAACGCCATCATCACCTTTCCCAGCGACGTACAATACAGCGGCGCGGTTTCGCCAATAATGGTCCGATAGGGAAAATGATTGTCCTTTTTATGCGGGTAGGCGCTGCAAAGGTAAAAGACCTTTTGCCCTCGCAAAACGGCAAAATATGTAATGGCCCCCAATTCATTGGAAACCTCCTTCATAATGTCATACAACACGCGCTGATACCCTAAATTTTCATTAATCAAATAGGAAAACTCCAGCAGCTTCAACCCCAGGCGGTATTTCCCGGTAGCCTTGTTCTTTTCCAGATATCCATGCTGTTCAAAGGTTGCCACAATATTAAACACATTGCTTTTATGCAGCTCCAGGATTCTAGCGAGCTCCGTGATCCCCAGCTCAGGGGTGACGGAGCCAAAGCACTCTAAAAGCTTCAGAGCCTTGTCCAGAGATTTCATTTTCGGCTGTTCCGTATTGTCTTTTTCCAACTTGATCACCCCATATACCTTCTCGCGCCCGGCAGGCAAATTCTCAGAGACGCAGGAATATTCTAACACAACTCCTGGAAATTCGCAAAGAACTTCAATAACAGGATTTCAGGATTTTTTCAACAGTACCTTTTTATTATATTTTATGGACCACAGCCGATTTATTTTAAACAGCGGGAAAAGGGCGGCGCGGTAAAAAGCAAGAACAGCAGAAAACCGAATCAAACGCCTGTCGTTCGTCATAATAAAAACCACAGTTGGTATTTCTTGAACTGAAACAGCTTTCCCTAGCGTCTCCGATAGTTCGGACAAGCCTGCGGTTTCCCTTCCCATAAAAAAGCTCCGGGATGGAAGCGACGCTTCCGCCCCGGAGTTTTTGTTTTGCTCCCGTTTATTCATTATGCACTGCTGTTTGGCCGTCAACGGGAACACCAGCCCCAGAATCCATATCCCCCGTTAAGAGCATCTATGAGCGGGAAAGAGAGCTTGACTGGGCAAGCCGGGAACAATCCGGCCCCTTTCCCGGCTTGTTCTCGGCAGAAAAACCAGCCTGCCCCCCGGAATATCTCCGACAGCCAGTTCTGTTTGCAGAAGGCTTCTCTGGTTCTTAGGTGCTTAAATTAGGTGTTTACCACCGGTTAAAGCCGCGCATCGTCAGCACCTGGCTGCTGACGCCCTGGGAAAGCTCGGACACTAAAAACAGAGCGCCGTTGGCCACAGTATCCGGGGAAAACAGATCCCCGCCCGCTTTTAAAATAAATTCCCTCGCCGCGGATTTCTGGAACATTTCCGTATCTACCGGGCCGGGACAAATCACATTAACCCGGATTCCGTTAGGCCGCTGCTCATCGCCCAGGGCCTGGCTCAGGCAGAGCAGCGCTGCCTTAGAGGCGGAATAAGCGGAGCTGCCCGGCAGTCCCCGGAGAGCCGCTCCGGAGGCGATGGAGCAGATATTTCCGCATTTATTTTGGATCATGATCGGCAGAACCGCTTTAATCATCAGCACTACCGAGCGGAGATTGACCTCCATGATTTTATCAAAGGTTTCCATGGACATTTCATTCAGGGGCATTTCCCGGGAGATTCCGGCGCAATTCATTAAAATATCCACTGTGCCGAATTTCCGCACTACAGTATCTACCGTATCCATTACCAAGTCTTCCACCGTTAGATCCGCCGCGATCGCCTCCACCTTGGTTCCAAACGCCTCTACCTCAGCCTTGGATTCCTTCAGTTCCTTTTCCAGAATATCCAGCATTACGACATCAGCGCCCTCCCGGGCGAATTTCAATGCCACTGCCTTTCCGATGCCCCTAGCCGCTCCCGTCACGATAGCGGTTTTTCCCACTAAAAGCTTTTCCATTGTCTCCAACCCTTTCTGATGATAAAATTTTCCGCCGCACCCAAAGGGGCGGTTACCCTTTTATGTCACAGCGGCGGCTTCCGCTGCTTCAGCCCATTTATTGTTCTTCAATACGGAACATTGTTCTTTTTTATATTTATTATAAAAGCCGCACAAAAAAAAGTCAATCATAACAGCTCTTTGGTAAAGTCCCTTGAGAAAAATCAGGAGACGGCCGGCCTGAATCCGTTCGCCTTTTTCGGTACGCAAAGGGGATCTGGTATTTACTTTTTAGCATATTCGGAGTAAAATAAAGATGCAAAAAAACGTTTTAAATCGTAAAAGGGGGATTTGCTGTGAGAATTTTTATGGTGTCCGATATCGAAGGGTTAACCGGCGTTTATCATTGGGCCCAGACAAAGCCAGGCAACCCCGCCTATGACGAAGCCCGCGAGCTTCTGATGGGCGACTTGCTGGCGGCGGTGGAAGGCGCCCATGACGGCGGCGCCGATGAGATTGTCGTTTATGACATGCACGAAAGCGGACGCAATATCTTTACCGACCGCCTGCCCGCTTATGTGCGCCATATCGCAGGCAAGCCTCCTGTTTTGACCGAGGAGTTTCGCATGGGTAAAAGCTATGACGGCTTGTTCATGCTTGGCAACCATGCGATGCCCTTCACAAGGGATTCTGTGCTCTGCCACGCCTACTGGCTTTCCGACGGCATGTTTACCGTTAACGGCATCGATGTTGGTGAAATCGGTATGGAAGCTTTGATCGCCGGCCAATACGGCGTCCCCTTGCTTCTGGTTACCGGCGATCTGGCGGCGAAAAAGGAAGCCCTGGCTCTCTCCCCAGACACCCGCTGCGCCGTAGTGAAGGAATCCTCCGGCTACCGGAACACCGCCGTGTGTTATCCCGCCTGTGAAACACAGGAGGAAATTTACCGTCAGGCCAGAGACGCGGTAAAGCACGCCTCTGAAATCGCTCCTGTAACGCTTCAGGCGCCTTACACCTTAAGGTTTACTTTCCGGGGCCAGGTTCGGCCTGAAATAAAGGCCTTGCCGGGCATTGCCGCCATAGACGACAAAACCTATGAGCTGAAAGGCGGCGACCTGCATAAGATGTGGGAGCTGGTAAACGACGCCTGCTGCAACTGGCTGGATGTTTAGCTTTGAGAAAAATCCGCCTCTAAAGAGGCAATTGAGGTGATAGCTTGTATCAAATTCAATTTTCCCGGGGCTTAGACGCTCTGCCCCTGGCCAAGGAGCTTCGAAGGAAGGTCTTCATAACCGAGCAGGGCTTCCAAAATGAGTTTGACGACATTGACCGCACCGCTTGGCACGTGCTGATCTCTGAAGGCGGCTTTCCCTGCGGAACCGGACGAGTGTTCGAAACGCCGGCCGGCTCAGGCTGCTACCACCTGGGAAGAATCGCGGTGGAAAGGGATTATCGAAAACAGCACATTGGCTCTCTGGTTTTGAAAAAGCTGGAAGAAAAGGCCAGGGAGCTGGGCGCCAGGGAGCTTCAGCTTTCCGCCCAGGTGCAGGCCCAGGGATTTTATGAGAAAAACGGTTACCAGGCCTTTGGCTCCACTTATCCCGATGAGCATGTTCCCCACATTTCTATGAAAAAGAAGGTTTAATCGTTTACACAAAACACAGCAAAATTGGACAATTCAGGCTGGCTTTTGGTCCTGCCGTTTTGTCCGATTTTGCTGTGCTTTCTTTTTCTCTCTCATCCTGATTTTTCCTAGTAAATACGGTCAAAATTCCTACTTAAATCCTGTGGGATTTGTCAATTGAAAATTAAGGGAGGATGTTTTATAATTCGCTTGTAAACGATTACAGAAAGGTGACGTTTATGCTGACGATTAAAGAGGTCGCTCAAGCGGCAAACGTATCTGTTGCCACCGTTTCCAGGGTGCTGAACCACGATAAGCGCGTCGCTCTAAAGACAAAGGAGCATGTATTAAGAGTGGTCAAGGAGCTGGATTATACCCCTAACACGCTGGGCCGGAATCTTCGGGTCAGCGCAACCAAAAAAATCCTAGTGCTTCTGCCGTCGGTTCTCAACCAGTTTTTTTCCAGCGTCATGCAGGGAATCGAGGAAAGCGTTCAGGCCAGAGGCTATCAGGTGATGATGTCCACCACCAGAAGCGACCCTCAGATTGAGCAAAGCTACATAGAGTTTCTATACAACAAGAGTATTGACGGAATTATCTTTTTTAATTCTGAGCAGACGCCGGAGGCCATTGACCGGCTTTCAAAAAAATATCCTATCACCTTCTGCATCAGCAGTCTGGAGGGAGCCAAAGCCTCGGCGGTGACTATCGACAACGTGAGAGCGGCTTATGACGCGGTATCCTCTCTGATACAGGCGGGGCACCGAAAGATCGCCTTGGTATATGAGCCGGAGGCCTCTCACGGAAAGCTCAGGGGCCAGGGCTACAAAAGGGCGTTAGCCCAATTCGGCCTGCCGATTCGTCCCGAGTATTTGCAGCCGTGCGATTCCTCCTTCGATTCCGGCGCGGAGGCCTGCGGGCGGCTGATGGCTCTTTCCGATCCGCCCACCGCCATTTTTGCTATTTCCGACGTGATTGCGGCCGGCGTGGTTCAGCGGCTCCTGCGTCTCCAAAAAATCCCCGGCAGAGACGTGGATGTGTTTGGTTTTGACAACACGGACATCTCCCGGATGATTACCCCGACCTTGAGCACGATACAGCAGCCCGGCTATCTGATGGGAAAGCTGGCAACTGAGCTGCTGTTTGAAAAAATGGAGGATTTAACCGCTCCCAGCAAGACCATCTTTGTACCTCACGAGTTAATTTTCCGGGAAACCACCCGAAAAGCTGTAAAACCAGAGGAGGAAGGCACATGAAGCTAGGCGTTTTCACCGCGATCCTAGACCATCAGCTCTTGGAAACGGCGCTGGATTATTTGCAGGGCCTTGGCGTCCAGGCGGTAGAGCTGGGCTGCGGCGGCACCGCCGGACATTCCCACGCCAACCCGGAGATTCTTTTGAATGACGCCGGCGCTCTGCGGGAATTTCAGCGGACCATTGACAGACACCACATGGAAATCAGCGCCTTAAGCTGTCATGGCAATCCGGTCCATCCCAATCCTGAGACGGCCCAGGCCTATGATAAAACCATACGGGACACGATCCTGCTGGCCCAGCGGCTGGGGCTCCGCCGAATCAACACCTTTTCCGGCTGCCCCGGCAGCGATCCTGACGCCCACTATCCCAACTGGGTCACCTGTCCCTGGCCGGAGGATTTTCAGGAGGTTCTGGACTACCAATGGAACCAGGTCCTCATTCCCTATTGGCGGGAAACGGCGGCCTTCGCCGCTGAGCACGGCGTTACTCAAATCGCTTTGGAAATGCATCCGGGCTTCTGCGTCTACCATACAGAGTCGCTCCTGCGCCTGCGCCGCGCCGTGGGAGAGCAGATCGGCGCCAATTTGGATCCCAGCCATCTGATCTGGCAGGGCATGGATCCTATCGCGGTAATCCGGGCCTTAAAGGGCGCGATTTTTCATTTTCACGCCAAGGATACTAAAATTGATCCTTACAATACGGCGGTCAACGGCGTGCTGGACACCAAGCCTTACCGGGAACAGGAAACGCGGTCCTGGAACTTCCGAAGCGTTGGCTACGGCAACGGCCCGCTGTATTGGAAAGATATGATCAGCAATCTGCGGCTGGCAGGCTATGACCACGTGATCAGCGTGGAGCATGAGGACGGTTTAATGAGCCGGTCGGAGGGGTTAGCCAAGGCCTGCGGATTTCTAAAAGACATTATTATTCAAGAAAAGGTGGGTATGACACAATGATTGCAAAATGCGGCACTGTTATCATTGGGTATGGCGGCATGGGGGGCTGGCATACTCAGCAGCTTAAAACCATGGAGGAAATTAACCTTCTGGGAGTGTACGACATTCTTCCCGGCAGAAACCTGCTGGCGGAGGAAAAGGGGCTTCACGCTTACAGCTCCTTTGAGGAGGTGCTCAACGATCCCCAGGTAGACCTGGTGACTGTGGCGATTCCCAATGATCAGCACCGGGATGTGTGCATCCAGGCGATGGAAGCCGGTAAAAACGTTATCTGTGAAAAGCCGGTAGCCTTGAACAGCCGGCAGCTCCAGGATATGATCGACGCTTCTAAGAAAAACGGAGTTTTGTTTACCGTCCATCAAAACCGCCGGTGGGATGAGGATTTCCTCACTATGAAAAAAATCTACGACGAGGGCACTTTGGGCCCTGTGTTCAATATCGAGACCAGAGTCCACGGCTCCCGCGGGATTCCCGGCGATTGGCGCAACGCCAAGGTGCACGGCGGCGGCATGGTGCTGGATTGGGGCGTCCATATGCTGGACCAGATCATGATGATGGTTGAGAAACCCCTGCGCTCCGTTTACGCTATTTTATCCCATGTGACCAACGACGATGTGGACGACGGCTTCAAAATCTTCCTGGATTTTGAGGGCGGGCTCAACGTCCAGGTCGAGGTAGGCACCAGCAATTTCATCAATCTGCCCCGCTGGTATATGCAGGGAAACAACGGCACCGCTGTTATGCCCGACTGGTTCGCGGAAAACGGCAGGATCGTCATGGTATCCGATTGGGAAAACCGGGACGCGGTTCCCGTCGTGACCGCCGCCGGTCTGACCAAGACCATGGCTCCCCGGACGGACGACACCATTTTAGAATATCCCCTGCCGGTCCTGCACTCCGACGTAAGGGACTTCTACCGCAACGTGGCTAAGGCCATTCGCGGAGAGGAGGCCCAGCTTGTCACCCATGAGCAGGTGATGAAGGTTATGAAAGTGATGGAAGCGGCGTTTCGTTCAGCTGACACCAACCAAGTTGTTACAGATATTTTTTGATCCACTCTCTCAAAGGGGCGGCGCG
>OFMK01000156.1_pt1 | contig 78474 bp, 77 predicted proteins | sample 1541781 | NCBI WGS metagenome assembly OFMK01 (sample SAMN04209250, study PRJEB22552) | human gut metagenome | biome: gut; material: feces | host: Homo sapiens | place: USA: Oklahoma
GCATATTTGAAAAAGTTTAGAAATGATTATTCGAATATGCCCTGATATTTACATTGATAATTTTACATCATTAACGTGAAAAATAAAATATAATATTTCATCAGAATGATATAAATTTATCAATACCTGCTATAAGCAGCATGTTGTTGAAATTATTATGCATAGCGCCTGAGAGGGGTTTTTGATTGCTATTTTTTAAAATACAGATATATAATAGAATCTGGATTTGCCTTTATAGTTGTTGAAGTGCCTGTATCCATCATGTAATTACAATCTTTTGACTTGCTGATATCAAAAGAACTTAAATCTAAGTATTTCAAACTAGAACAATTACTAAACATACATCTCATATCTGTAACATTACTTGTTTCAAAATATTTTAGATTTATTTCTTTCAATGAAGAACAGTTATAAAACATAAAGTACATATCTTCACATTTATCTGTATACAGATTTTCAATATTTTTCACTTCTACTAAATTTGTAAAACCATAAAACCAATTTCTACACGATATAGGTCTTATTTTTTCTGCAAATTTGACACTCTTTACTAACTTTGAATCAAATGAACCATCTCTTGCTAATCCATTACTACGAACATTTATTGATTTTTCTTTTAAAAGTGCATCAGTTGGTGCTGTTATTTTATTCTTAGATATTACAAGTTCATTATTTTTATTAATATAAATCCAAACATACAGATCTACTGTTGTTGGTGGTTTTGGACGTCCTGTTGTTGCCACATATACTTCATCACTTCCTAATTTGGTAATCTTCTGGAACGGCAGTTCAATTTGCCCCCCGAAGTAACGCAGCTGCCCCGATCATGATCGCGATCACAATAGAAACAACAACGATCTTGCCGTATTCTTCCAACATTGATTTCATAAATAAATTCTCCTTTCAACTATCAACTTGCTACCATTTCCAATCTAATTATTTTGTTCTATCTCTGATCATTGTATCTATCCTAACTTTCGCATTATATTCCTTATATTAATATGGAAGATAATCGAACAAGAAAAAGAGTATGTTGTAGGATTTGATATTTCTGAAAAGATTACATTTTTTTGCAAAGAGAATGAACATAATATTCTCTTTATTGTAGTAGGTGAAAAATAAACATTATGAAGTGGAATCATAAAGTTTATTTTGCAATAAAGTCTAATTAAAAAAATAGTGAACTTTATACGTAAACCCTTGTGGGTGCTGACTTTTGTAGCAAAATTGATATAGTTCACGATTTTTAAGTTATGTAAAAATGGAGCTTGACGACTAATCGTCAGGCTCTTTTTAAACAAACATAATATGATGATACGGATGTAAAGTTTCAGCAAGTCAATGAGTGCCATCCCTAGAGTTTGGACTTTTTTAAAGCCCAAACTCCTTCAATAATTTTTTCTGATATTCTCGGTCTGCAGCTGCTTTGAGAATCTCATCAGTTCTGTTAAGTTCGGACAATTTCAAAATCAGTTGATTGATCCTGTTTTCTCCAAGAGATTCCCCTTCTTTTATGCCCTCTTTTATCCCTTCTTCTCTTTTTTCATCTAATTCATCTTTCATTAATTCTAATAATGCATTACACATATCTCGTTTCCCCTCCTTTAGCCGATTCTCGTTTGCTTTTACTATAATTTCCATAACAGCCTGATATAGCTGATCTTCTTTGTTCTTTTTATAATCCTCTAAAAGCTTCCTTGTGACAGACATGTCTTTCAGTGTATCTGTTAAACTATATAACCAGAGATTTTTCTCCGGCGATAATCGATTTGTTACAAGAATCTGAATCGGTAAGATATCTCCAATTACATAATAAATCCCTTCTTCCGGATTATCAATAGTGTAGTGGCGTACTTCTTTCAAATGTCGGATCAGTTCTCTTGGATATCGTTTTGATACTAAGGTGATCGTCAGCTCCTGAATCGGAATTTCATTTACTTTTCCTGTATCTGCTTTATAAAAATTTGTATATCCATATACCTTATAGAAATCGTCCACGGAAAGGGAATCGGATGGTGATTTATATTCGATGATATTATACTTACGGAATATTTTCCCAATATTTTTATGGATAGGTTCCGCATCCTTCATTTTTAATGATCAACACATCAATTGCCATTGGCTTTGAACTTAATAGATACTCCCGTTCAAATTTTAATTTTTCTTTTTCTTCTCTGAATTCAATCTGCAAGTCTGCATAAAATGCTGGATGCCACTGAAGCAGCTTTCCATCTGCCGGCTGTTGTTTTTCCGGCAATTGCTTTCTCTTTTGTTTCATTTAAGAGACCTCCTTATGTGATTTTTCACAGAAGTTATCCCTTCATCAGAAAACCTCTGCTTTAAATAATGGATTTTAAAAGCATGAATTTTCTGATTTGACAGGTGTATTCTACCTGTAATGAAACCTTTTATATGAATTTAGATGTTTTAGAAAATATGCTTTGAAATAGGATAACATATTTATGTACAATATTCAATGCTTTTCGATAATGAACTGTTACTTCTGGGCGGTTACTTCTAAGCAGCATCACTTAAGATAGCAAAAGATGAAAAGATATGGTATGATAGGGGTAAATGGAAAGAAAATTCCAATCAATGCTATGATACGAAATGTATTTTGGAATAAGTGGAAAAGAGGATTCAAAGTGAACTACGGAGAAATCAAAAAATGTGATATTGCAAATGGAGAGGGTGTTCGTGTTGCCCTTTTCGTGTCAGGCTGCAGGCATCATTGTAAGGGATGTTTTAACAGTATGACATGGGATTTTAATTATGGAAAGAAATTTACGAAAGAAACAGAAGAAGAGATTCTGGAAGCGTTGAAGCCGAATTATATTGATGGACTGTCATTGCTTGGTGGCGAACCATTCGAACCGGAGAATCAGGAAGTACTTGTGAAGCTTTTAAGAAAAGTGAAGGAACGTTATCCGGAGAAGAATATCTGGTGTTACAGCGGTTATTTGTTCGATGAGGAACTGAAGAAAGAAAGCAGGGCAAGATGTGAGTATACGGATGAGATGCTTTCGATGCTGGACGTACTTGTGGATGGAAGATTTGAGGAAGATAAGAAAAATATTACACTGCTGTTCAGAGGATCAGAAAATCAGCGTTTGATCGATGTGAAGAAATCACTGGAACAAGACCAGGTTGTAGAATGGAAACCGGCAATAAAAAGAGGACTTTAAGCGGAAAAAAGCCTTGACTTATATTCGCATAGTTTTTATAATAAGTAGGTATATTGTAAAAACGCAGATGAGGAGTAGTAGAAGGAAAAGATGCTTTTCAGAGAGCTGTCGGTAGGTGTGAGACAGCAGCACAGACTTTGAACTGACCTCGGAGTTCTTTCGGTGAAAAGATGTTATATTGATTAGCCGGAGGCGGGAGTTCCCGTTATAGAATGAATGAGTGCATTTGACTTTGTGTCAGATGAATAAGAGTGGTACCACGGAATTAAAGCCTTTTCGTCTCTTGGATATATGAGAAGAAGAGGCTTTTCTTTATATTGACGAAAGAGAGGAATTAAGTACATGGGTACAAAGATTGTTTACAATCACAAAGCCATTGAGAAAAAATGGCGTGAGAAATGGGAAGAGACACCGGTCAATCCAAGAAATGGAAAAGACGGAAACAAGAAACCGAAATATTACTGCCTGGATATGTTCCCGTATCCATCAGGAAATGGTCTTCATGTAGGACATTGGAGAGGATATGTAATCTCTGATGTATGGAGCCGTTATAAATTACAGCAGGGATACTACATCGTTCATCCAATGGGATGGGATGCATTCGGTCTTCCGGCTGAGAACTATGCGATCAAGATGGGCGTTCACCCGGCAAAATCAACAGAGGCGAACATCACGAACATTAAGAGACAGATCAATGATATCGCAGCACTGTATGACTGGGATATGGAAGTGAATACAACAGATCCTGAGTTCTACAAGTGGACACAGTGGATCTTTGTTAAGATGTTCAAGGAAGGTCTTGCTTATGAAAAAGAGTTCCCGATCAACTGGTGCCCGTCCTGTAAGACAGGTCTTGCGAACGAAGAGGTTGTGAATGGTAAATGTGAGCGTTGTGGTGCAGAGGTTACAAAGAAGAACCTTCGTCAGTGGATGCTTCGTATTACAAAATATGCAGATCGTCTGTTGAATGACCTTGATAAACTTGACTGGCCGGAGAAAGTTAAGAAGATGCAGGCTGACTGGATCGGAAAATCTTACGGTGCAGAAGTTGACTTCCCGGTAGAAGGAAGAGATGAGAAGATCACTGTTTATACAACAAGACCGGATACACTCCACGGAGCTACATTTATGGTACTTGCTCCTGAGCACGAACTGGCAGCATCTCTCGCAACAGATGAGACAAGAGATGCAGTAGAGAAATATATTTATGATGCATCTATGAAGTCTAATGTTGACCGTATGCAGGACAAGGAGAAGACAGGAGTCTTCACAGGAAGCTATGCGATTAACCCACTGAATGGAGCAAAGACACCGATCTGGCTGTCTGATTATGTACTGGCTGACTACGGTACAGGAGCAATCATGTGTGTACCTGCACATGACGACCGTGACTTCGAGTTCGCAACAAAATTCAATATTCCGATCATTCAGGTTATCGCAAAAGACGGAGAAGAGATCGAGAATATGACAGAGGCATATACAGATGCAGTTGGAACAATGATCAACTCCGGTGAGTGGAACGGTATGGAGTCTTCTGTGCTTAAGAAAGAAGCTCCACATATGATCGAAGAGATGGGAATCGGACGCGCAACAGTAAACTACAAGCTGCGTGACTGGGTATTCTCCCGTCAGCGTTACTGGGGAGAGCCAATCCCGATCATTCACTGTCCGAAGTGTGGAAATGTTCCGGTACCGGAAGAAGAACTTCCACTTCGTCTGCCAGAGGTAGATTCCTACGAGCCAACAGGAACGGGTGAGTCACCACTTGCTGCAATCGATGAGTGGGTAAACTGCAAGTGTCCGGTTTGTGGAAGTGATTCCAAGAGAGAGACTAACACAATGCCACAGTGGGCAGGATCCTCCTGGTATTTCCTGCGTTATGTAGATAACCACAATTCAGAAGCACTTGTTTCCAGAGAAAAAGCAGATGAGATGCTTCCGGTAGATATGTATATCGGTGGTGTAGAACATGCTGTACTTCACCTTCTGTACTCCAGATTCTATACAAAATTCCTGTGCGATATCGGGGCAATCGACTTTGATGAGCCATTCCACAAACTGTTCAATCAGGGTATGATCACAGGTAAAAACGGAATTAAGATGAGTAAGTCCAAAGGAAATGTTGTATCACCGGATGACCTCGTACGTGATTACGGATGTGACTCCCTGAGAATGTATGAACTCTTCGTAGGACCACCGGAGCTTGATGCAGAGTGGGATGACCGTGGAATTGACGGCGTAAACCGTTTCCTGAAACGTCTCTGGAACATCCTTATGGAAAGCAAGGGGAAGGATGTTCAGCCTACAAAAGAGATGATCAAACTTCGTCACAGAATGGTTTATGACATCACAACAAGACTTGAAAGCTTCAGCCTGAATACAGTTATCTCCGGATTCATGGAGTACAATAACAAGTTCATGGAAATTGCAAAGAAAGAGGGCGGAATCGACAAAGAGACACTCGAGACAATCGCAGTACTTCTTTCTCCATTCGCACCGCACTTTGCAGAAGAGATGTGGGAGCAGCTTGGACATGAAGAGACAATCTTCAATGCAGGATGGCCAAAATATGATGAGAACGAGATGAAAGATGATGAGATCAAGATTCCGGTTCAGATCAACGGTAAGACAAAGGCTGTAATCGAGATCCCGGCAGATATCTCCAAAGATGATGCAATCGCAGCAGGTAAAGAGGCAATCGCTGATAAGCTGACAGGAAATGTGATCAAGGAGATCTACGTTCCGAAGAAGATTATCAATATTGTTATGAAATAATTCAAATAAATGAGAAATGACGCAGACGGTAGAGATATTGTCTGCGTTATTTTTGATGTTTAACTTTATGATTTCATAGTTTCTAAGAGGAGAGAAATATAGTAAGGTTAAAGATTTCCAGCGTCCCTGCAATGATACGTAAAAATACGTTGACGCACGTATTTTTACGTAGTAATATATAAATATGATAAGGAAAGGAGACACAAAAGATGCCAATGAGCTCGAAGGAGATGCTAAAACTCCTGAAAGAAAATGGATTTGAAGTAATCAGTCAGAATGGTTCGCATGTAAAAATGAAGAATCTGAAAACTGATAAGACGGTAATTGTTCCTTATCACTCCAAGGACTTGAAAAAAGGATTGGAGCAGGCAATACTTAAACAGGCAGGGCTTAGATAGTCCTGTCGCTTGAAAGAGAGGTTATTTGATGAAGAATAGATTATTTTATCCAGCTGTTTTTCATAAAGCAGAAGAAGGCGGTTTCTGGGTTAGCTTTCCAGATTTTCCTGAATGCATGACACAGGGCGATAGCATGGATGAAGCATATGAAATGGCGATAGATGCATTAGGTTTGTCATTGTCCAGTATAGAAGATGAAGGCACTGATATCCCAAAAGCATCAGAATTTGAAACGGTGGATCCTGAAGATGGGATTTTGGTAATTATAGAATTTGATATGGCAGAGTATCGGAGAAAGCACAGATCAAAGGCTGTAAAAAAGACGCTCAGTATTCCAGAATGGTTAAATGAAGCGGCTATTCGAGAGAATCTTAACTTTTCTCAGATTCTTCAAGAAGCTCTTATGGTGAAATTAGGGGTAAATGGAAGATTGCGGTAATATGTCTAAAAATTGTTCCTAAGTCCTCTATGTATCATCAGATCCTTGGATGTTCCATAAGATCAAATGCGGAGTTATGAATCAGATAATCATAAGCAGCTGCAATCTCTTCCGGGGTATATGTGATATCATGCATGATCGCATATTTTACAGAATCTGCGAGCCCAAAGGTATAAAATCGCGCAATTGTCTCGCGACTGAGTATCTGGAGCTTCGCAGGTGATTTCAATGGATATTTGTTTAATAATCTAAGCAATGTATCATAAATAAATTGGAACATCAGATGATCGAAGGAGTTAGGACCTTCGATCAAATAAAGTCTCTTATAAAATTCTTTGTCTTTAGAAAGACAGGTGAAAAGAAGACGGAGAAGATCGTCTTCCATGTCATTTTCAATCAGTACCTGGATCTTATCTTTGATTTCTTTTTCGAGGATATATTCGATGATTTCGTATTTGTCCTGAAAATGTTTATAAAAAGTTGGACGGATCACATCAGCTCCGTCGGTGATCATCTTAACTGTAATCTTTTCAAAAGGCATCTTCATAATAAGTTCTTTGAAAGAGAGTGCCAGCAAATCTTTTGTCAGTTCTTTTTTCACTTCTGTCATTTGTTCAAATCCTTTCTACAATGGAAATATTATACCATAAAAAAGAGAATGTGATTAAAAAAGTTTCTAAGATTGACAGTTCTTTAACATGACTTTTCAAGAACATAGTGTTGAAATTTCTTGATATTTCGGATACATTTCACATGATTTGTAGCCAAAAAAGAACAACAAAAAGAAAATGTTCAAACTACAGCACATTTGGAAAAAATTGAATCTTACATGAAAAAAAGGAAAATGCTAGATTATGAAATAATAGTTTATACTTAAGAAAGGTTCCTTGAAAAGTAAGGAAAAGGTGAAAAAAATGGCAGGATTAAAATTTCAGGCAGAAAGAGCAGCATTTAGTTTGGCAGCAGATAAAGTACTTAAATATATGAACAAGACAGATGATAGAACGAAAGCACTTCTTAAGCTTGTAGATCTTACAGAAAATTTTGCAAAAGATCGTTTCCAGCCAGGTTCTTATGAAGCTGCAAGAAAGATGATTCAGGATCCGGACAATAAATGGGTTCAGTATCTGAACAGACTTCTTGATGAAGTAGATCCGCATGTCCTTAAGACAACAGCATTGAATCTTGGATTTGATGCAATGCTTTACGGAACAAAGTTAATGCATGAGTCACGTGAAAAATATCAGTGTAATATTCCATGGCTGATTCTGATGGATCCAACCAGTGCATGTAATCTGAAATGTACCGGATGCTGGGCAGCAGAGTACGGACATCTTCTGAACCTTTCTTTTGAAGATATGGATCGTGTGATCACACAAGGAAAAGAACTTGGAATCTATCTCTATATGCTGACAGGCGGAGAGCCTCTCGTGAGAAAGAAAGATGTCATCCGTTTATGCGAGAAACACAACGATTGTGTATTCCATGCATTTACAAACGGAACACTTGTAGATGATGAGTTCTGCCAGGAGATGCAGCGGGTTGGTAATCTGTCCTTGTCCATAAGTCTGGAAGGATATGAGGAAGTCAACGACGGCCGCCGTGGAAAAGGCGTTTATCAGAAGGTTATGCATGCAATGGATCTTTTGAAAACATACGGATTGATCTTTGGAACATCAATCTGCTATACACGAGCTAATATTGATACAGTAACATCCGACAAATTCCTTGATATGATCATTGAAAAAGGATGTCGCTATGCATGGTATTTCCATTATATGCCGGTTGGAAATGATGCAGCACTGGATCTGCTTCCAACAAAAGAGCAGAGAGAATACATGTATCACCGCATCCGTGAGATCCGTGGATTGACAGGTGGAAAACAGCTCTTTGCATTCGATTTCCAGAATGATGGAGAGTTTGTAGGAGGATGTATTGCCGGCGGAAGAAATTACTTCCATATTAATGCAAATGGAGATGCAGAGCCATGTGTATTTATCCATTATTCAAGTGCAAACATTAAAGAAGTGAGCGTGCTTGATGCATTACGCCAGCCACTGTTTATGGCTTACCATAACAATCAGCCATTTAACAACAATCATCTGCGCCCGTGCCCAATGCTCGAAAATCCAGAAAAACTGCAGCAGATGGTACACGAAACCGGCGCAAAATCAACAGACCTCCAGTCCCCGGAAACTGTAGAACACCTTTGCGGAAAATGCGAACATTACGCCAAAGAGTGGAAAACAAAAGCAGACGAACTGTGGGGAAAGAAATAATTAAAGTAAGAGCCAGAACAGGCACCACATACGGTAACTGTTCTGGCTCTTATATTACATACTTTCAAAGGTATGAGGTAGAGCGGGCCGGTGCCCATGGTAATAGTAGGGCTGTCCTTGTGTATCATTCTAATGAAAGTATTCGATTTAATTGTATGAATCCAAGTTCAACAAATTCCTCTTACTTCTTCTGTGATTCTACTTCCTGCATTTTCATAGCACGAACTTTCAGAGGAAGTCCAAACAGGTTGATGAATCCGTCAGCGTCATGATGATCATACAGATCTCCTGTTGTGAAGCTTGCAAGGGATTCGCTGTACAGTGAGTATGGAGATGTCTCTCCGGCACGGATGATATTTCCTTTATAGAGACGGAACTTAACTTCTCCTGTTACATACTGCTGTGTAACATCAACAAATGCCTGGATTGCTTCACGAAGTGGTGTATACCATTTTCCTTCGTATACGATCTGAGCAAATTTATTTCCAAGATCTTTCTTAACTTCATATGTAGCACGGTCGAGAACGAGCTCTTCGAGCTGATCATGCGCAGCCATAAGAATTGTTCCACCAGGAGTCTCATAAACACCACGGGATTTCATTCCGACAACACGGTTTTCAACGATATCGATGATTCCGATTCCATGTTTTCCACCGAGACGGTTCAGTTCTGTGATGATTTCAGAAACTTTCATCTCTTTTCCGTTTACGCTCTTTGGAACACCTGCTTCAAATGTCATTGTAACGTATTCATCTTTATCCGGAGCTTTCTCTGGTGTTGTGCTCAGCACGAGAAGATCATCGTAGTTTGGCTCATTTGCCGGATTCTCAAGTTCAAGTCCTTCATGGCTGATGTGCCACAGGTTACGGTCACGGCTGTAGCTGTGCTTTGCGTCAAATGGAAGATCAATTCCATGAGCTTTACAGTAATCAATCTCGTCTTCACGGGACTGCATTGTCCATACATCTGTCATACGCCATGGAGCGATGATCTTAATGTCCGGAGCAAGAGCTTTGATACCAAGCTCGAAACGGATCTGGTCATTTCCTTTTCCTGTTGCACCATGGCAGATAGCAACAGCGCCTTCTTTACGTGCAATCTCAACCAGTTTCTTAGCGATTGCCGGACGAGCCATGGAAGTTCCGAGAAGATATTTGTTCTCGTAAACAGCTCCGGCCTTTACGCAAGGAACGATGAAGTCATCACAGAATTCATCAATGATATTTTCAATATATAATTTAGAAGCTCCGGAAAGTTTTGCTCTTTCATCCAGTCCGTCCAGTTCTTCTCCCTGTCCACAATCGATGCAACAGCAGATAACGTCATAGTTAAATGTTTCTTTCAGCCACGGGATAATTGCTGTAGTATCAAGACCACCTGAATATGCTAATACAACTTTTTCTTTACTCATTTTATTGCCTCCTGAATGTATTTTATCAATTTCTGTTTTCTCAGTTTCTTGAGTTCTAAAGATTTCTGCTTTAACAAGCTAAAACATACTATACACCACATTTTATAATTATGCAAGTATTATTTTAAAAAAATGAATAAAATGCATAAAGACACACATAATAAACAAAAAGAATGCATAAAACAATAGGCTATAAGAAGAAATATACAAGATATGATGAAAAGAATGAAATAAGAAGAAAATCAAAAAAAATATTTAGGCCAATATCATCGCCTTTTTTATATATCTTTATATAGTAGGAAAATACTATCTACAAATTTTTTTGAAAAAACGCTTGCATATTATACATGAAAGATGTATTATTATGCAAGTAAAGCAGGGAAAGTGTATTTTTATACATTCAATTTCAGGAAATACTTTACATCCCGATTAAAGTGGTATATTATAAGGAGAAATGATTGCGGTAACACGTTACCACAGTACAGTAAATATGCAATTCCCAGGGAACTTCTATTGGCTCCCATGGAAATGGTAAAAGAAAGGACTTGAGAACGATGATTAAGGTCGGAATTATTGGAGCAACCGGTTATGCAGGCGGCGAGCTCGTAAGAATATTGATGGGACATAAAGATGCAGAGATTGTCTGGTACGGATCCAGAAGTTATGTAGATCAGAAATATGCAGATGTATATAGAAACATGTTTCAGATTGTAGATGCAAAATGTATGGATGATAACATGGATGAACTTGCAGAGCAGGTAGATGTGATTTTCACAGCAACTCCGCAGGGACTGTGTGCATCTCTGATCAATGAAGAAATCCTTTCAAAGACAAAGATCATTGATCTCAGTGCAGATTTCCGTCTGAAAGATGTGAAGGTTTACGAAGAGTGGTATAAAATCGAACACAAAGCACCGCAGTATATTGATGAAGCTGTCTATGGATTGTGCGAGATCAACAGAGACAAAGTGAAGGATGCACGTATCGTGGCCAATCCGGGATGTTATACAACATGTTCTATCCTGACAGCATATCCGCTTGCAAAGGAAGGACTGATCGATATGAGCACTCTGATCATCGATGCGAAGTCTGGAACTTCAGGAGCAGGAAGAGGAGCAAAGCTTCCGAATCTTTACTGTGAAGTGAATGAAAATATCAAAGCATATGGAGTAGCTACACATCGCCATACACCGGAGATTGAAGAACAGCTCGGATATGCAGCAGGAGAGAAAGTTGTATTGAACTTTACACCGCATTTAGTTCCAATGAATCGTGGAATTCTTGCGACAGAGTATGCAAAGCTTACGAAAAAAGTTACATATGAAGAAGTAAAAGCAATTTATGATAAATATTATGCAGATGAGAAATTTGTTCGTGTTCTGGAGAAAGATCAGTGTCCGGAGACCAAATGGGTAGAAGGAAGCAACTATGTAGACATTGGATTTAAGATCGATGAGAGAACAGGACGGATCATTATGATGGGAGCTATTGATAACCTTGTAAAAGGTGCCGCAGGACAGGCGGTTCAGAATATGAATCTGCTGTTTGGTCTTCCGGAGAGTGAAGGACTTGAACTCGTTCCGATGTTCCCATAGGTTATATTGATAAAGGTGGTATGTATGATACGTGTAATGACAATAGAGGATTATGATGAAGTATATAAATTGTGGAAGAAGATCCGGGGATTCGGAATCCGCAGTATCGACGATTCGAAAGAAGGTGTCGAACGTTTTCTGCGGCGGAATCCGACAACGAGTTTTGTCGCAGTGAAAGAAGGAAAAATCGTCGGAAGTATTCTCTGTGGTCATGATGGAAGACAGGGAAGTCTCTATCATGTATGTGTGGATGAGGCATACCGAAGACATGGAATCGGAAAAGACATGGTCGTGCATAGCATGAAAGCTCTTCAGGAAGAGAAAATTAATAAAGTCTGCCTGATCGCATTTGCACAAAATAATGTAGGAAATGCATTTTGGAATACAATCGGATGGACGGAACGACTTGATGTGAATTATTATGATTTTATTTTAAATGAAGAAAATATTACAGCATTCAATGAACAGTAGAAGGGAAGCAGATCATATGAAGATAATCGAAGGCGGAGTTACCGCAGCAAAAGGATTTGAAGCAGCAGCAACAGCAGCAGGAATCAAATACCAGGGACGTACAGATATGGCGATCATTTACAGTGAGAAACCGTGTAAAGTTGCCGGAACATTTACAACGAATGTAGTAAAGGCAGCTCCGGTGAAGTGGGACAGACAGATTGTAGAGAGCAAACAGAAATCACAGGCAGTTATTGTAAACTCCGGAATTGCAAATGCGTGTACCGGAGAGGAAGGTATGAAATACTGTGAAGAGACAGCAAAAGAGGCAGGAAAAGTTCTTGGAATCGATGAGAAAGGTGTTCTTGTAGGTTCTACAGGAGTCATCGGAATGCAGATCCCAATCGATAAGATCAAAGCCGGAATTACAGAACTTGCCAAGGGAAAGAAAGCTGATCTGGCAAGTGGAACAGAAGCTGCAAAAGCAATCATGACAACTGATACGAAGAAAAAAGAAGTTGCGGTTACATTTATGGCAGGAGATACAGAAGTAACGATCGGAGGAATGGCGAAAGGTTCCGGAATGATCCATCCGAATATGTGTACAATGCTTGCATTTATTACAACGGATGCAAAAATTTCCAAAAAAGCACTTCAGGCGGCAATGAGCAGTGATGTTGAGGATACTTATAACATGATTTCTGTTGACGGAGATACTTCAACAAATGATACAGCACTTCTTCTCGCGAATGGAATGGCCGGAAATGAGAAGATCAAAGAAGGCACACCGGAATTCGATGCATTCAAAGAGGCTCTTCATTATGTAAATGAGACACTTGCGAAGGCAATGGCGGGAGACGGAGAAGGTGCAACAGCACTTTTTGAAGTAAAGGTTGTCGGAGCACAGACAAAAGAGCAGGCAAAAGTTCTTGCAAAATCTGTTGTATGCTCGAATCTTACAAAGGCTGCAATCGCAGGACACGATGCAAACTGGGGAAGAATCCTTTGTGCAATGGGATATTCCGGAGCGCAGTTTGATCCGGAGCAGGTAGATCTTTTCTTCGAGAGCTGTGCAGGAAAGCTTCAGATCATTGCTAATGGAACAGCAACAGATTATAGCGAAGAAAAGGCAACAGAGATCCTTTCACAGGAAAAAGTGACAGCCATTGCTGACTTGAAAGCCGGAGATGCAGAAGCTACTGCGTGGGGCTGTGACCTGACACATGGATACATTGATATCAATGCGGATTACAGAAGTTGATTTATAGAGAAATTATTATTTCTTTAAAGACGCTGAAAAGATAAAAAAGGGAGACAGAAAAAATGACAAGCAATATGCAGAAATATCTGGATAAAGCGCAGGTGCTGATTGAGGCACTGCCTTATATCCAGCGCTTTAACCGTAAAATCATCGTAGTAAAATATGGCGGAAGTGCCATGGTGGATGAAAGTCTGAAACGCAGAGTAATCGAGGATGTTACACTTCTGAAACTGTGTGGATTCAAACCGATCATCGTGCATGGCGGTGGTAAGGAAATCAGCAAGTGGGTTGGAAAAGTCGGAAAAGAAGCAGAGTTTATCAACGGACTTCGAGTGACAGATGCAGAGACAATGGAGATTGCTGAGATGGTTCTGGGACGCGTGAATAAGAGTCTTGTACAGCTTGTAGAGAGTCTTGGCGTGCGTGCGATCGGAATCAGTGGAAAGGATGGAAATCTTCTCCAGGTTGAGAAGAAGTTTTCAGACGGACAGGATATCGGATTCGTAGGTGATGTCAAGAAAGTAAATGCAGAGATTTTGTATGACCTTCTGGAAAAAGATTTCCTTCCGATCATTTGCCCGGTTGGTATGGATGAGGAATACAATACTTATAATATCAATGCTGATGATGCAGCTTGCGCAATCGCCCGTGCAATGAAAGTTGAGAAGCTTGCATTCCTGACAGATATTGAAGGTGTTTATAAAGATCCAAAAGATCCTTCTACATTGATTTCTGAACTGGAGGTCAAAGAAGCCAAGGAATTGATTGCTGACGGATATATTGGAGGTGGAATGCTTCCAAAGCTTCAGAATTGTATTGATGCGATTGAAAGTGGTGTATCCCGTGTTCATATTCTGGATGGAAGAATCCCACATTGTCTGTTGCTTGAAATCTTTACAAACAAAGGAATCGGTACAGCAATTTTAAATCAGAAAGAAAGCAGGTATTATGATGGTGAACAGTAAAATACAGGCGGCAGAAGAGAACCTGATCCATGTATACAATCGATTTCCGATTGCACTGGATCACGGAGAAGGAATGTATCTGTATGATACAGAAGGAAAAGAATATCTTGACTTTGCAGCAGGATTTGCTGTGTCAGGACTTGGATATGATAATAAAGAACTGAATCAGGCATTAAAAGATCAGATTGATAAGTTATACCATACATCAAATCTTTATTTCCATGAGAGCTGTGGAGAGGCAGCAAAAGAATTAAACCGCATTTCCGGAATGGACAGAGTTTTCTTTACAAACAGTGGCGGAGAGGCAAATGAAGGTGCTCTGAAAGCGGCAAGAAGATATGCTTACACAAAGAAGACAGGAAGATATGAATTTATAGCGATGCAGAATTCTTTCCATGGAAGAAGCTTCGGAGCAGTTTCTGTGACAGGACATGATTCTTATCGTGAACCGTTTGAGCCGGTTGTTCCAGGTGTAAGATTTGCAGAGTTTAATGATCTTGACAGTGTGAAAGCACTGGTAAATGATAAGACTTGTGCAATTATTTTGGAACCGCTGCAGGGCGAAGGCGGAATCAATCTTGCAACACAGGAATTTATGGAAGGAATCCGTAAGATCTGTGATGAAAATGGAATCCTGATGATTTGTGATGAAGTGCAGTGCGGAATGGGAAGAACCGGAAATATGTTTGCATGGCAGGGATTTGGTGTAAAACCGGATATTCTGACTATGGCGAAAGCAATCGGAAACGGAATTCCGGTCGGTGCATTTGCAATGACGGAAGAAGTGGCAAAATATTCTCTTCAGCCGGGAGATCACGGCGCAACTTATGGAGGAAATCCACTGGCATGTACAGCTGTTAAGACAGTGATCGAGATTTTTGAACGTGAAGATATTGTAGGACATGTAAATCAGGTTGCTCCATATCTGACAAAAAAACTGGATGAGCTTGTGGATGAGCTGGACTGTGTTGTCAAAAGAAAAGGAAAAGGTCTGATGCAGGGAATCGAGATTACAAAACCTCTTGCAGAAGTAAATAAAAAGACAATTGAAGAAGGACTTTTAATCATTCAGGCGCAGGGAAATGTGATCCGTTTTGTTCCACCGCTGATCGTAGAAGAAAAGCATATTGATGAGATGATCGAAAAACTGAAACGTGCACTTGCATAAGAAATCTTATACATAAAAAAGCCGGCATTTGCTTATACTATTTCTATAGGGAGGTATGAGCTTATGGCCGGTTTTTTGATTGCACTGCTATCAGGTGCGCTGATGAGTGTACAGGGAGTGTTCAACGCGCAGGTGACAAAGACGACAGGAATCTGGGTAAGCAATGGGTGGGTGCAACTTTCAGCATTTCTTTTGTGTCTGTTTGTCTGGCTGGCAACAGGAAGAGACTCTGTTGCAGCACTTATGGAAGTCCAGCCGCGCTATATGTTGCTGGGAGGTGTGATCGGAGCAGGGATCACATGGACTGTCATTAAAAGTGTGGATGCCCTGGGACCTGCAAGATCAGCACTTTTCATTGTTGTTTCCCAGCTGGCGGTTGCTTATCTGATCTCACTATCCGGAATGTTCGGAATGGAAAAAGAACCATTTTCATGGAGAAAACTGATTGGATTGTTGATCGCAGCCGGTGGAATTGTTCTTTTCCAATGGAAATAGAAAGTTTTGCGGGTATTGTAACAAGTCTGTAACAAAGCGTTAAATTGTCTATTGTATTTTTGAGAAAAATTCGTTACAATATTTATGTCCGGTTTTAAGGGGAAGTCTGACTGTCTGAGAACAGTGAGGCAATAGAATAGGATGAAGAACAGATGGAAGAAAATATGCAGATGCCGTAAAGGGCAGATGCTAAAAGGAATTGTATTGACTTTAACTTTGGCTTTTTTGACCATGGGATTGTGTGGCTGTGCAGAGAAGCATGACGCAGCGGAAGAACTTGAAGAGTTCACACTGGAGGGAGAATCTGATGTAGGAAAGAATTCCTCAAATTCCAAAACAGAGTCAGAAAAAGGATCTCAGGGTGGCACAGATGCAGAAGAAGGAATGCCGGAGACGTTATATGTTCATGTATGTGGAGCTGTGAATGCTCCGGGGGTGTACGAACTGAGGACAGATGCACGGATTTACGAAGCATTGGAAGCGGCCGGTGGAATGACAGAAGATGCTGCCGCAGATTGGATCAATCAGGCAGAAGCTTTGAGTGATGGAGAGCGGATCTATGTGCCAACGCAGGAAGAAGCAGAGGAGTCAGCACAATCTGTTTCCGGTCAGTGGGCAGATCCGAATGGAAATGCAGGTGGATCAGTCAGTGATAAAATTAATATAAATACAGCCGCAAAAGAAGAATTGATGACCTTGAGTGGAATCGGAGCATCAAAGGCAGAGAGTATTCTGAAGTACAGGCAGGAGCATGGAAACTTTCAGAGTATAGAGGATCTCAAGAAGATCGAGGGAATCAAGGATGGCGTGTTTAATAAGATAAAAGACGATATTACGGTATAGGAGCGGGCAGGCAGAAGAACGGCCAGAAAGAGGAGTATGAGCAAGAAGATATTAGTTGTTGATGATGAAAAATTAATCGTAAAGGGGATTCGGTTCAGTCTGGAACAGGAAGGAATGGAAGTGGATTGCGCTTATGATGGAGAAGAAGCATTAGAATATGCGAGAAGATGTGAGTATGATCTTGTACTTCTTGATGTCATGCTTCCGAAACTGGATGGTTTCCAGGTATGTCAGCAGATTCGTGAATTTTCAGATATGCCGATTGTTATGTTGACTGCCAAGAGTGAGGATATGGATAAGATCCTTGGTCTGGAATATGGTGCGGATGATTATATCACAAAGCCGTTCAATATTCTTGAAGTGAAGGCAAGAATCAAGGCAATCATGCGCAGAACAGCGAAACGCAAGGAAGAGCCGGCTGGCAGTCCGGTGCTTGTGAAAGGAAATATGAAGATTGATTGCGAAGGACGCCGTGTTTTCATCGGGGAATGTGAGATCAATCTTACAGCGAAGGAATTTGATGTGCTTGAGCTTCTGGCGATGAATCCGAATAAGGTTTACAGCAGAGAGAATTTGCTGAATCTGATCTGGGGATATGATTATCCGGGTGATGCAAGAACTGTAGATGTACATATCCGTCGTTTACGAGAGAAGATAGAACAGAATCCAAGTGAACCAAAATACGTACATACGAAGTGGGGAGTGGGTTATTATTTCCAGGGGTAAGAATACATTTTCATTTAAGAAAAAGATCTTTAACAATCTTAGATTCCGAATTTTTATTATGGTGCTTCTTGCCGGGCTTGTGCCCAGCGTAGTAGCACTATTTGGAATCGTAAAAGTCTATGAGTCACGTGCTGTGTCACTTCGAACAGCAGAAATTCAGAATCAATGTACAATTTTAACGAATCAGATCAGTGCGAGCCACTATTTTGAGGACACTTCACAAGAGGTGGTCAATGACAGCCTGAATCAGCTGACTAACATTTATAACGGAAGAGTTATGGTAATTGACGATCAGCTGAGGGTAGTCAAAGATACTTACAGTCTGGATGAGGGAAAGCTGGATGTATCTGAAAGTGTAGTGCGCTGTATGAAGGGGACGAGCACGAATAATTATGATAAGAAGAATCATTATATCGAGGTGACTGCACCGATTGCAATACCCGGAGAGAATCAGATTCGCGGTGTAATGCTGGCAAGTGTTTCAACTGATAGTATTGAGGATTCTCTGGATGTATTATACACACAGGGAAGCGTGATTATTGGTCTTGTGATGATTTTTCTGACGATTGTTGCAGTGTTTGCAGCAGATCGTGTAGTACGTCCGTTGCATCAGATTGCAGCTACGATCGAGAATGTAAGTGCAGGGTATAGCGACGATGTTTTGCATGTGGATACATTTACAGAAACGAAAAGTATCAGCGAAGCAATTAATAAGATGATGGGAAGGCTGAAGCTTTTGGATGATTCCAGGGAAGAATTTGTATCCAATGTATCTCACGAACTGAAGACCCCGATGACATCGATGAAAGTACTGGCCGATTCACTTCTGGAGCAGGAGAACCTTCCGGTTGAGATGTATCAGGAATTCATGGGTGATATTGCAAAAGAGATTGACCGTGAGAATAAGATCATTACAGATCTTTTATCACTTGTGAAGATGGACAAGAAGGGGCAGACGCTGAATATTGAATCCATTAATATCAATGAACTTCTGGAACAGATTTTGAAGAGATTAAAACCAATTGCAGAGAAAAAGAATGTGGAGATCGTAATGGAGAGCTTTCGTCCGGTTACGGCGGAGATTGATGAGACAAAGCTGTCACTTGCGATTTCCAATCTGGTAGAAAATGCAGTAAAGTATAATCATGATAATGGATGGGTTCATGTATCATTGAATGCAGACCACAAATTTTTCTATGTAAAAGTAGAAGATTCAGGAATTGGAATTCCGAAAGAGGATCAGGCGCATGTTTTTGAACGTTTCTTCCGTGTGGATAAATCTCATTCCAGAGAGATCGGAGGAACAGGACTTGGACTTGCAATTGCGCGAAATGCTGTGATTGCACATAGAGGTGCGATTAAAGTATTCAGTGAAGAAGGCGAAGGAACAACATTTACTGTGAGAATTCCATTGATCTATACAGCTTCTTAGGAGAAAAGTTATGAAAAAAAGAAAAGGAATCGCAGTGTTGCTTATTCTGATTCTTTCTCTCGCAGTAACTGCGTGTGGGGATCGTTATGGAGTAAAGGAAGGCGAATCTTACATTTACTGTATGAATACAGACAAGACAGGACTTGTAAAGGTTGCAGCTAAGATCAGCGGCAATTCTGCGATAAAAAAGGCGGAATCTGTAATCGATGAGATGAAGAAACCAACGAATGAAATTGAATATACACAGGCAATTCCGGAACAGGTGAAACTGCTCGACTGTGCTTTAAAGGGCAGTATCCTTGAGATTAATTTCAGCGAAGAATATTATGAAGTGAAATCCTTAGATGAGAAACTGATGCGGGCAGCAATTGTGCAGTCACTGCTTCAGATCGATGGAATTGATGCAGTATCTGTCCGTGTGGAAGGGGAACCGCTCAAAGATAATGAGGGAAATGATGTTGGCTTAATGAATGCGGATGATATTGTTGATGCAACAGGATCCTCGTTAAGTTCTTATCAAACGGATACACTGACATTGTATTTTGCAGATCAGAATGGATCCAAACTGGTCAAGCAAGAGGTTGATGTTCATTACAGCAGTAATGTCTTGAAAGAAAAGCTGATTGTAGAAAAGCTGATGCAAGGTCCATCTGAGGAGGGGGCATATCCAACGATCAATCCGGCGGCTAATCTGTTGAGTGTAACAACAAAGGATGGAATCTGTTATGTGAATTTTGACAGCACATTTCTGATCAGTGCGTATGATGTACTGCCTGAGATCACGATTTATTCTATTGTGGATTCTCTTGTAGAGGGAGCAGGAGTAAGGCAGGTACAGATTACGATCAATGGTGAATCGAATGCAAAATACATGGAAAAGGTGGACTTGTCACAGCCATTGAATGAAGAGCAGGACTGGATAGCAGCAGATAACAAAGAATGAGAAAACGTCCGCTCTGTATGGTATGTCTTATATTGCTTGCCATACAGCTTGTAAGAGTGAGTTTTTTACAGAATACAAAAGATCAGAAACCGTCCCTTGCAGAAACATTGATTTCGGATGAGAAAGATGTGATTTGCGAGGGCACGGTTTATAGAATTGAAAATAAATCACAATCAACTGCAATTTATCTGAAAGATGCGGTTGTTTCTTGTACAGATCAAAAGAGTAAGAATCAGATAATCAAAGAAAAGAAAATCCTTGTAACAATAAAAAATAATAAATCCGGTAAAAAAATCAGAATGAAAATAGGACAGAAGTTGAATGTGTGGGGGACAAAACAGTCGTTTCATCCGCCGAGGAATCCGGGTAATTTTAACCAAAAAAGTTATTATCAAAAACAGGGAATCCATGTTGGGGTTTTAACAAAGGCAGAACAGGTTGAGATAGTTTTGTCTGAAAAAGACAAGAACTGGATTGTATCACGATGGAATAGCATACGGAATCAGCTGGACCGGCTGAAAAATTACTGGAACTGGAAGATTGTAAGCCAGATGGGAAAAACACATGGCGCGATGCTTTCTGCAATCTTGTTGGGAGAAAAGAGCGGACTTGATCCGGAGATGAAAAAATTGTATCAGAAGAACGGATTAGGACATCTGCTTGCAATTTCGGGATTACACATGTCACTGATCGGAATGTCTGTTTACCGGTTATTAAGAAAAATGGGAAATTCATTTCTGTTTTCCGGAATTGCCGGAGGAGGGATTCTGTTTTTTTATTTGGTTATGACAGGTCCACAGGTATCCAGTCTTCGTGCACTTCTTATGTTTTTTATCCGCATGGGGGCAGAAATTACCGGGAGAGATGTGGATCAACCTACAAGCCTGGCGGTTACAGCAGCTATCTTAAGCATATATCAACCGCTGTATCTGTTAGATGCAGCATTTTTACTTTCGTTTGGTGCAATTCTTGGGATTTTATTATTGTATCCAATTTTTGAACAGAAAACACGTTTGAAAGCATGGGAAGGATTTAAGATTAGTTTAGCTGTTAATGGAATGCTTCTGGGAATCATGCTGTATTATTATTTTGAGGTGCCGCCGTATGCACTCGTTTTGAATGTTATTTTAATTCCGTTGTTTCCATTTGTGATGTTGACAGGTATAGGTGGAATTTTGTTTTCAGAATTATCGGGAACCGTAGGAAAAATTGGATTCAGAAGCTGTGATCGCCTGTTGTCCTTCTATGATAAATTATGTGAGCTGACATCAGCGCTTCCGGGCAGCAGGATCGTGACCGGACAGCCAGAGTTATGGTGGGTGCTTATTTACTATGGTGTGCTGTTGTTTTTGTGCTTCCTGTTCCATGCAATGAAAAATAAGACAGATAACCGAAGAAAACAGGCGGGATTTTCACTTCTTGTTTGTATTGTCATAGCAGGATCGATCTGCGGATGCGGAATACTCAATAATGATTCAAAAAACCTTCAGGTGACTGTTCTGGATGTTGGACAGGGGGACTGTATTTTTATAAGAGACAGGGAAGGAAAGAAAATGCTGGTGGATGGAGGGAGCAGTGATCTGTCTTCTGTCGGTACTTACCGGATAGAGCCGTTTCTATTATCGCAGGGGGTCAGAAAACTGGAGTATGTTTTTGTGACACATGGTGATGCAGATCACATCAATGGAATTCAGGAACTTCTGCAAAATCAGAAACAGGGAGTGGAAATCGATGCGCTTGTTCTGCCGCCGGAAGAATATATGGATGAGAAATTACTCCATCTTGCAGAAATAGCGAAAGAAAATGGGACGAGAGTGTTGACAATTTATGCCGGAGAAAAAGTAGGAACGTATTTAAAATGCATCGCTCCGTTGACAACGAGGAAAAACGAGCGTATTCGTGGCAAGGAAGAGGAGGTACCTCGTCTGGAAGCGGGAAATGAAGCATCTGTTGTACTTGAATTGAAGGATGGAGCGTTTCAAATGCTTCTGACAGGAGATTTGGAAGGAAGAGGAGAGGAACAGCTGGTGGAAAGCGGAGCATTGGAAAGCTGTCCAATCTTAAAAGCAGGACATCATGGGTCAAAGAATTCGGGAAGTGAAGAATTTCTTCAGATTGTGAAACCCAGATTAACATTAATCTCAGCGGGGATAGAAAACCGCTACGGACATCCACATGAGGAGACGCTGGAACGCCTGCAGGAAATAGGAAGTGAAGTATTGTCCACGCAGGAATGTGGTGCAATTACACTAAGGAGCGATGGACGAAAAATAAAGGTTCACAAGTATTTATAAAACAGGAATAGGTGATAAAAAGGCTCTTGTCAAAGTGTTGGTTATTCATTTATAATAGAATAGTTATGAAGACCTTAAATGAAGATTTAAAATCAGGACAATTTAAGCAGGTATATCTTCTCTGCGGAGAAGAAGGATATCTGAAGAAACAGTATAAGAACCGTTTTGTGAAGGCAATGATTCCGGAAGGTGATACGATGAACTATTCGTATTATGAAGGGAAGAATACGCCAGTGAAAGAAGCAATCGATCTTGCAGAGACCTTACCTTTCTTTGCAGAGCGCAGACTGATCGTATTTGAGAATACGGGATTTTTTAAAACTGCGGCAGGGGCAGATTTGGCGGATTATATTAAGGACATGCCAGAGACAACCTGTTTTATCTTTGTGGAAGAAGAGATTGATAAGAGAAATAAGCTCTATAAAGCAGTGAAATCAAAAGGATATATTGCAGAGCTGTCCACGCAGGATGCAGGAACTTTGAAACGCTGGGTTGCAGGTCTGGTCCGAAAAGAGCAGAAGCAGATTTCGGAGTCTGTGATAGTGTATTTTCTGGATAAAGTTGGAACAGATATGGAAAATATCCAGGGAGAGCTGGAGAAAGTATTCTGTTATGCACTGGAGAGGGATACGATCACGAAGGAAGATATTGATGCTGTCTGTGTGACGCAGATCACGAATCATATTTTTGAGATGGTAGATGCGGTTGCAGCCGGAAATCAGCAGAAAGCACTGGATCTGTATTATGAACTGCTGGCTTTAAAAGAACCGCCGATGCGTATTCTTTTTCTGTTGGTACGTCAGTACAGGATGCTTTTCCATGTCAAGGCACTTGCAAACCAGGGGTATGGAAGAAAAGAGATTGCGTCTAAAGCAGGCTTACATCCATTTGTGGCAGGAAAGAACATGGAACAGGCGAAGCGGTTTAAGATGGGACAGCTGCGCCGTGTGATGGAAGAAGGGGCACAGTTGGAGCAGGATGTAAAGACAGGATTGCTGACAGACAATCTTGCGGTAGAACTTTTTATTGTAAAACAGTCAGAAAGATAGATGGAGGTAAGAAGTATTGTCAACAATTGATCAGAGTCATATTAGAAATTTTTGTATTATAGCACATATCGATCACGGTAAGTCTACACTGGCGGATCGTATCATTGAGCAGACAGGACTTTTGACTAGCAGAGAAATGCAGTCACAGGTTCTCGATAACATGGATCTGGAGAGAGAGCGTGGAATCACGATCAAAGCACAGGCAGTCCGTACTGTATATCAGGCAGATGACGGAGAAGAGTATATTTTCAACTTGATCGATACACCAGGACACGTCGATTTCAACTATGAGGTATCCCGAAGTCTGGCAGCCTGTGATGGAGCAATTCTTGTTGTTGATGCAGCACAGGGAGTTGAGGCACAGACGCTTGCGAATGTATATCTTGCACTGGATCATGATCTGGATGTTATGCCGGTTATCAACAAGATTGATCTACCAAGCGCAGAGCCGGAGCGTGTAAAAGAAGAGATAGAAGATGTGATCGGAATCGATGCGGAGAATGCACCACTGATTTCTGCTAAGACAGGACTGAATGTACATGAAGTTCTCGAGCAGATCGTACAGCAGATTCCGTCACCGGTCGGAGATCCGGATGCACCGCTTCAGGCACTGATCTTTGATTCTAAGTACGATTCTTACAAGGGAGTTATTGTATTCTGCCGTATCAAGGAAGGTACGGTCAGAAAAGGTACACCGATGCTTATGATGGCAACAGGTGCGAAAGCAGAAGTTGTAGAAGTTGGAACTTTTGGAGCGGGACAGTTCATTCCATGTGATGCACTTGAAGCAGGAATGGTAGGATATATCACAGCCAGTCTTAAGAATGTAAAGGATACCCGTGTCGGAGATACGATCACGAATGCAGAGAATCCTTGTGCAGAACCACTTCCGGGATATAAGAAAGTAAATCCGATGGTATATTGCGGACTTTATCCGGCAGACGGAGCAAAGTATCCGGACTTGAGAGATGCACTTGAGAAACTACAGCTTAATGATGCTGCGCTTCAGTTTGAGGCAGAGACATCGGTAGCACTTGGATTCGGATTCCGTTGTGGATTCTTAGGACTCCTTCATTTGGAGATCATTCAGGAACGTCTGGAAAGAGAGTACAACCTTGATCTTGTTACAACAGCACCGAGTGTTATTTACAAGATCCATAAGACAAACGGTGATGTGATCGATCTGACAAACCCGACAAACATGCCGGATCCTGCAGAGATTGAATATATGGAAGAGCCTATGGTAAAGGCAGAGATCATGGTGACATCCGAGTACATCGGAGCGATCATGGATCTGTGTCAGGAACGCCGTGGAATCTATCAGGGAATGGAATATATTGAAGAGACAAGAGCCGTGTTGACATATCATCTGCCACTCAACGAGATTATTTATGATTTCTTTGATGCATTGAAATCAAGATCCAGAGGATACGCATCTTTTGATTATGAGATGCTTGGTTATGTACGTTCCGAGCTTGTCAAACTTGACATTCTGATTAACAAAGAAGAAGTGGATGCTCTTTCCTTTATTGTATTCGAAGGAAGCGCTTATGAGCGTGGAAGAAAGATGTGCGAGAAGCTGAAAGAAGAGATTCCAAGACAGCTTTTCGAGATTCCGATCCAGGCAGCAGTCGGAAGTAAGATTATTGCGAGAGAGACAGTTAAGGCAATGCGTAAGGACGTTCTTGCGAAATGTTACGGCGGTGATATTTCACGTAAGAAGAAACTGCTTGAAAAGCAGAAAGAAGGAAAGAAGAGAATGCGTCAGGTTGGAAATGTAGAGATTCCACAGAGTGCATTCATGAGTGTCCTGAAGCTGGATGAGAACTAGATAAAAGAAGGAAGGAAAAGATACTGTTTTTATCAGACAGTATCTTTCTGTATTTAAAGATGAAAAAGAGAAATTTAGAATTATATCTCCATATTCCGTTCTGCGTAAGAAAATGTAATTATTGTGATTTTTTTTCAGCAAGTGGAACAGAGGAAGAACAGGAAGCTTATGTCAGTGCTATGGTTCAGGAGATTCAGAGTTATCAGGAATTATCTGGAGAGTATGAAGTTCAGACCATTTTCCTGGGAGGCGGAACACCGTCTCTTCTGACACCGGAACAGATAGAACAGATTTTTAATGCAATTTATCATACATTTTCAGTAAATGAGAATGCAGAGATCACAATGGAAATGAATCCGGGAACAGTTGATATCGAGAAACTTCATGCTATGAAAGCAGCAGGGGTGAACAGACTGAGTATTGGACTTCAGTCGGCACAAAATGAAGAACTGAAAATGCTAGGAAGAATCCATACATTTGAAGAATTCCTTGAGTCTTGGAAACTGATAGAACAGGCTGGATTCAAAAACCGGAACATAGACCTCATGTCCGCACTTCCGGGACAGACGATAGAAAGCTACGAAGATACACTTTCAAAAGTTCTGGCACTTGAGCCGGAACATATATCCGCATATAGTTTGATATTGGAAGAAGGAACAGTATTTTACGACTGGTATGAAAAAGGAAAATTAGACCGTGGCGCATGGAAACTTCCGTCAGAGGAAGAAGAATATGCGATGGGAGAGTTGACAATACTAAGACTCGCAGAAGCCGGAATGCATCGATATGAGATTTCCAATTATGCAAAGCCGGGAAAAGAATGCAGACATAATCTGGGATACTGGGACAGAACGGAATACCTTGGGATTGGAGCAGGGTCCTCCTCATTGATCAAAGGAGAGCGGTTTGATCATATTCGAGATCGGAAAGCATATATTGAAAAGATTAGAAATGGCGAGTCGATTCTTATTGACAGAGAAATTCTTTCCGTGGAATCGCAGATGGAAGAGTTTATGTATCTGGGGTTTCGAAAAGTAGAGGGAGTTTCGAGAACAGATTTCCAGAATTATTTTGGAAAGAATGTAAATGATGTTTATGGAAAGGTTCTTGATAAATTAGAAGAAGAAAAGCTGTTAGAATATGAGGACGACAGAATCCGGCTTACGCACAGGGGGATGGATGTCAGCAATTGTGTGTTGGCAGAGTTCTTGTTCTAATAGTGTCAGGGTAAAGAAAGGGATGAGTGCGATGGGAACTGCTTATATCAATGAACGTTGCAGAAAAATTCTTACATTACTGCTTATGGCGGAAGATTATATTCCTCTGCAACAGCTTGCAAAGGAGACAGGAGTATCCAAAAGAAGCGTCTATTATGATCTTTGCAAGGTAAATGAATGGCTGGCAGAGCAGGGGATTTCAGAACTGGAAGTGGTTCGTGGCAAAGGAATCCTGATTTCAGAGAAGGATAAAAGTCTGATTAATGAAGTGATCGATCAGAAAGAATTAGAAGAAAGCTATGTATTTTCACCATCAGAGAGAGTGAAAATCATTTACTGCTATATTCTGATCATGCATTTAAGTGAAAAGGTTTATATTGATAAGATTGCAGAATATTGTCAGGTGAGCCGCAATACGATTTTCAATGATATGCGTGCGGTAGTAGCCCAGCTTCAGGAGTATAATTTGACGTTGGTGTATGAAAAGAAAAAAGGATATAAGATTTCCGGAGATGTTGTGAGAATCAGAGCGTTGTTCTTTATGTATTTTAATGCACTGTATCCTTTATTTGAAGCAGGACTTTTGGATTTTCTCTATCAGGAACCGATCCGTGAACATTATGAAAAAATTCAGGCAATCGCAGAAGAATTGAATACAAAATACGTGAAAGGAGTTCTCTTTGCACTGGCGTCACTTGTGCCTCTGATGTATAAGGGGGCGAGAAGACCTTATTTTCCAAATCTAAATATGGACAAACTTCTTCCTACACCGGAATATCAGATTGTTCAGAGGTATTTTCCAGATCTTGACGAGAAGGAGCATATTTATCTTTGTCTGCATCTCCTTGGTTCCAGAGTGGCAGAACCTGTGATTGATGAAATCTTTGATAATCAGGCAGATCAGTCCGTTTATGAAATCTCAAAAGCACTTGTGTCAGAGTTTGAGAAGACAGCGTGTATTGAATTTGAAGAGAAAGAAGAGTTGGAGCGATCTTTATTTTTACATATTAATTCATCAATGTATCGTTATCAGTATGGTATTCAGATCGGGAATCCGTTGAGTGATGATATTATAAGAGAATATCCGAACTTGTTCGATATAACAAAAAGCGCATCAAAGTATCTGGAACAGATGATCGGGCTTCCGATCCCAGACAGTGAGATTGCTTATCTTGCACTTCATTTTGGTTCGCACATAAAGATTGCAGAACGTCCGGAGGATCATCTGCGAATTCTTATTGTCTGTGTAAATGGAGTTTCCACTGGAAATATGCTCAAAAGAGAGATTCAGAAACTTTTGCCGTATGCAGAAATAATTGATGTAGTCGCAGCAGTTGATCTGTTAAATGTCCATGAACAGTGTGATCTGATTATCTCAACTGTAAAATTAAAGTCTATCGTTCCGGTAATTGTTGTGCGTCCGATTTTGACGGATTATGACAGAAAAGCAATTTTAAATCATCGATTGATCGAGAAGCAAAAGAAAACAACAGATGTTACAGAACTTTTTGAAGTAGTCCGAAAATATGTTGATGAAGAAGATTATGATAATCTGAAAAAAGATCTGGCAAAATATATACAGGGAGAATCAGTAAAGCGACAGATTTCAGATGGAAATAGAAAGACCGGACTTGCAGAGTTTCTTGCAAAAGACCGCATTCGCATAGAAAAAGAAACGTATTCCTGGCAGGATGCAATTCGAAAATCAGGAGAAATGCTCTTAGAAGCAGGGAGTATTGAACGATGTTATCTGGATAATATTATTTCTCAGATTCAGTATTACGGTCCGTACATGTTTATTACAAAAGGAATTGTACTGGCACATGGCAAACCGGAGGATGGGGCAAACCGTCTGGATGTTTCAATGACAGTTTTTGAGAAACCAGTGCATTTCACAGAATTTTATGATGCACAGATCATCATTATGCTGGCGGTGGAAGATCAGGAAAAACATTTGAAAATCCTTCGGGATATTATGAATCTGTTCGAAGAGCACAATGGTTTGCATGAAATCACGCAGAAATGTGCAAACAATGAGATTCTTGCATATATTGAGCAGACATTACAAGAAGAAAACAAAACCGATTAGAAGAATATAAGTAGTAAAAAGGAAGACAATTTACGATAAGTGAGAGAAACCTACCGTGGATTGTTTTCTTTTTTGTGTACAATTTTTTGCACAAACAAGAAACATTTCTTGTGCTTTTCTTTGCACAATCTGGATGCTATGATGAAATCACAAAAACAAAGCCGGCTAAAAACATAAAGCTGTGAATTCAGCAGGAGAAACAAAAGATAGAAAACAAGAGCTGTAAAGGAGAACGAAGCAATGAGCAAAGTTGAAGAAATCACAAGAGAAAATTGGATCATGAGTACATTTCCTGAGTGGGGGACATGGCTTGTTGAGGATATTGAAAATGAGAAGGTAGCACCTGGCAATGTAGCAATGTGGTGGCTTGGATGTACAGGAATCTGGATGAAAACACCAGAGGACACAAACATCACAATCGATCTCTGGTGTGGAAATGGTAAAAGAACTCACGGCGACGGTAAGATGAAAGTCGGACATCAGATGGCGAATATGTGCGGTGGCCGTGCAATGCAGCCAAACTTAAGAAATGTTCCGTTTGTGATCGATCCATTTGCATTCAAGAAAGTAGATGCAGTGCTTGCAACACATTATCATCAGGATCATATGTCCGCAGAGTGGGCAGCACATGTGATTCAGAGCGGAATGACAACAGTCGATGAGAATGGAAAAGAAATTCCGGTTCCATTTATCGGTCCTAAGAAATCAGTTGAACTCTGGCAGAAATGGGGGGTTCCGGCAGACAGATGTATCACTGTAAAGCCAGGAGATGCAATTAAGATCAAAGATCTTGAGATTATTGCACTTGATTCTTTTGATCGTACCTGTATTGTGACAACGGATAAAACAGATGAAACGAGAGAAGAACTTACAGGAGTTTGCCCGACAGATATGGATGATAAGGCAGTTAATTATCTGATCAAAACACCAGGCGGAAATATTTATCACAGTGGAGACTCTCACTTCTCAATTTACTTTGCAAAACATGGAAAAGATTATGACGTAGATGTAGCCTTTGGTTCTTTCGGAGAAAACCCAATTGGTATGCAGGACAAGATGACTTCCATCGATGTGTTGAGAATGGCTGAGAATCTGCAGTGTAAGGTTGTTGTTCCAATCCACTGGGATGTATGGACAAACTTCCAGGCTGACTGTGATGAGATTAAAGTTCTTTATGATTTCAAGAAAGACAGAAATGAATACAAATTCCATCCATTCTTCTGGCAGGTGGGAGGAAAGTATACATATCCGGCAGATAAAGATAAGATTTATTATCACCACAGAAGAGGATTTGAGGATTGCTTCGAAGCACCACAGAATATTCCATATCGTTCCTGTCTGTAAAACACTTTTCATTGCGCGAAAATGTGTCAGGCAAGAGCAGGGCTTTAAGCGAGAACATGGAGGAAGTAAACGATGTTAAAAGAATTTGTTGAAAAAAAGCATTATAAATTTGCAGACTCAGCGGCGGATTGGAAAGAGGCAATCCGCATGAGCTGTGAACCGTTGGAATTAGATGGAACAGTAGAAGATAACTATAAAGAAGACATTATCAAATGTGTTGAAAAATATGGACCATATATTGTGATCGCTCCCAATATTGCAATGCCGCATTCTCAGGAAGGAGCAGAAGGAGTCAACAAAACAGCAGTTTCTTTCATGAAATTGGAGACTCCGGTAAGTTTTGACCCGGGAAATCCGGAACTGGATGCACAGTTGTTCTTTACACTGGCATCCTGTAATCCGGAGCAGCACCTGGACAATATGTCGAGATTGTCAGAAATGCTGATGAACGAAGATCTTGTAGAAGAACTTGCACAGGCAAAGACATCAGAAGATCTGCTGAAATTAGAAGAGAAATATATTACAGAATAGAATGAGCATGAATCACTGCTGTATTTATTGAAACTGGCAGTGGAGAGCTGAGGAGGAAATACATATGGAACTTTTAATGAGAGCCTGGTCTTATTTTGCGACCAATATATTAGAGCAGCCGGCATTTATGATCGGTCTGATCGTTGCCCTTGGATATATTCTTTTGAAAAAGCCATGGTACGACGTACTTGCAGGTGTGATAAAAGCAATCGTAGGATACTTGATCCTGACAGTTGGTTCCAGCGGACTGGTAAGCAACTTCCGTCCGGTATTGGTTGGCCTTAAGGATCGCTTTAATATGGATGCGATGGTTATCGACCCATATTTCGGACAAAATGCAGTAACCGCAGGAGTTGAAGAAGTATTTGGAAAAGGCTTTGGAGAAGCAATGGTTCTTCTTCTCATTGCATTTATCGTAAACATTATCCTTGTAAGATTCAGTAAAGTGACAAAAATGCGTGCTCTGTTTACAACAGGACATGTACAGGTACAGCAGGCAGCAACTGCTTACTGGCTGATCATGTTTGCCTGCCCGTTCCTTTTAACAAAGAACGTAGCGATGTTAGTCGTTATGTCAGTGATTCTCGGACTTTACTGGGCAGTAGGAGCGAACCTTACAATTAAGCCTTGTCAGGAATTATCCGATGGCGCAGGCTTCTGTCTGGCACACCAGCAGATGTTCGGAATTGCTCTCAACACATGGATTGCCGAGAAATTCTTTGGAAAAAAGAAAAATGGTAAAGAAGTTAAGAAAATTGATGATGTAGAGTTGCCGGGATTCATGTCTATCTTTAATGACAATATGGTATGTACTTCAATCCTGATGCTGATCTTCTTTGGTGCGATCCTTGTGATCCTCGGAAGAGATTATCTGACAGAACAGGGATTTATGACAGAAGGACAGAGCATGGTATTCTACGTAATCCAGACTTGTCTGTACTTCTCTGTTTATCTTGCAATCCTTCAGCTTGGCGTACGTACTTTCGTAACAGAGCTGACACAGTCCTTCCAGGGTATTACAGATAAGCTTCTTCCTGGATCAATCCCAGGGGTTGACTGTGCCGTAGCATTTGGATTTGGTTCTGCAAATGCAGTACCGATCGGATTCCTTGCAGGATTTGTGGGACAGATCCTTGCAATTGCAGTATTGATCGTGTTAAAGAGTCCGGTACTTGTAATCTGTGGATTTGTTCCGGTATTCTTCGATAATGCGACAATCGGTATCTTTGCAAATGAAAAAGGCGGTGTTAAGGCAGCACTGATCCTTCCATTTATCTCAGGTCTTTGTCAGGTGTTTGGTTCTGCAATTATTGCTGGCTGGGCAGGAATGGCAGCTTATGGCGGATATGTCGGAATGTGGGATTGGGCAGTTGTATGGCCGGTTATGACAGCAGTAATGAAGTTCTTAAGCTATGCAGGTATCGTGATCGTAGCAGTTGTATTGATCGCTATTCCTCAGATCCAGTACAGATTGGACAAGGAAGGGTACTTCAAGATGACAGAAGATTACGAAGCTTATAAAGAAATGAAAGCAGCAAAAAATAATTAATTGAAAAGAAAAAGGAGACAGAAATTATGAGTACAAAAAATCTTAAATTTATGGTATGTTGTGCAAACGGAGCAGGCTCCAGTATGATGATGAAAATGACACTTCAGAAAGTATTAAAGAAAGTAAATATTACTCCGGGAAGACTGCATCACTGTGCATTATCTGAAGGAAAGAGTGCAGCAACGCAGTTTGATGTAGTGCTCTGTGCACAGAACTTTGCAAATATGTTCAAGGACGCTGAGAAAAAAGGTGTGAAAGTAATTCCACTGAGAAATATCATGTCTGCACAGGAAATCGAAGAGAAACTGAGAGAATACGGTGTGATCGAATAAGATCCGGAGGCAGGTTATGGAAAGAGAATATACATTAGGTTTGTATGAAAAATCCATGCCGTCAGACTTGAGCTGGGAGCAGAAAATGCTCTCAGCGAAAGCAGCAGGATTTGATTATATTGAAATCAGTATTGATGAGACAGATGCAAAGCTCGCAAGACTTGATATGTCAAAAGAAGAACGTCTGGAACTGGTTCGATTGATGATGGTAACCGGCGTACCAATCCGCTCCATGTGTCTGAGCGGGCACAGGAAATATCCACTTGGAAGCAATGATCCGGAAGTAGAAAAGCGCGGAATGGAAATCATGGAAAAAGCAATTCAGCTTGCAGAAGATCTTGGAATCCGCATTATTCAGCTTGCAGGATATGATGTCTATTATGAAGAGTCTTCTTTTGAGACAAAAAAACGTTTTCTTAAAAATTTAAAGAAAGCGACACATATGGCAGAAAAAGCCGGAGTTGTTCTCGGATTCGAGACAATGGAAACAGAATTCATGAACACAGTAGAAAAGGCAATGAAGTATACCACACTGGTAGATTCACCTTATCTTAATGTCTATCCCGATATCGGAAATATTACCAATGCAGCAATAGAATATAAGAATGATGTACTTGAAGATATGATGATTGGAAAAGGTCATCTCTGTGCAATGCACCTGAAAGAGACTGTGCCTGGCAAATTTCGTGAGATTCCATTTGGAGCCGGGCATGTGAATTTTAAAGAGGCAATTGATCTTGCATGGCAGCTTGGAATACGAAAATATGTGACAGAGTTCTGGTATGTGGGAAATGAAAACTGGAAAGAAGATCTTGTATTTGCACATGATATGTTTGAAAAAATGCTGGATGGACAGATGACAGGAAAGGATGAGAAAAATGTGGAAAGTTGAGAAAAAAGTAATATCAAATCTGACAAAATGCTATTCCATTGCGCCACTGGAATATCAGGGAAAGAAACATTTTATGGTGGCAGCAGAGAAAATTGACCGCTGTATTTTATTTGATCAGGATGGAAACGAAGAAGATACAATCTGGAGTGAGCCGGGTGGAGTTATGAGTATGGTGCAGGTTCCTGGAACAGACGGGCAGTTTCTGGCAACACATAAATTCTATTCACCGAATGATTCAAAAGAGGCAAAGATTGTGATCGTGACTCCAATTGAAAAAGGAAACTGGGAAGTACGTACACTGGTCAACCTTCCACATGTACATCGTTTCGATATTGTTGAAAGAAATGGAGTTCATTATCTGATTGCATGCGCATTGAAATCCGGTCATGAATATAAGGATGACTGGTCAATGCCGGGAAAAGTTTATGCAGCTGTTCTGCCGGATGATCTTTCTTCTTATAATGAAGACAATCAATTAGAATTAAAAGTGATTAAAGAAGATATGCTTAAGAATCATGGTTATTATCGTGTGAGAGAAAATGATATGGATACAAGTGTGATCTCAGCTGATTGCGGAGTATTTCAGTTTATTCCACCGGAAGAGAAAGATGGGGAATGGGAGATCCGTACACTTCTTGAGACAGCAGCAAGTGATGCGGTATTGATCGATCTGGATGAGGACGGAGAGAAAGAGCTTGCAGTATTATCTCCGTTCCATGGGGATCAAATTTCTATTTACAAGAAGAATAACGGAGCATTCGAGAAAGTTTATGAGTATGAAAAACCGGCAGAATTCACACATGCAATTTATGGAGGGGATCTGTGTGGACAGCCGGTAGTTGTGATCGGACACAGAAAAGCAGAAAGAGATCTGATTGTATTTTCTTATAATAAAGAGACAAAACAATATGAGTCAGAAGTGATCGATCATGATTGCGGTCCGGCGAATGTGGCTCATTATGTGAAAAACGGAAAAGACATTATTATCTCAGCAAACCGTGAGACAGATGAGGTGGCAATGTACACGATTTCAAAATAATTACATAAAAGATAAGAATCAGAAGTCAGAGAAACCCACTTAGTGGGTTTCTCATAGTTATTTCAAAAAGAAAGAGGAAAGAATCATGTTAGAACAATTAAAAAAAGAAGTTTATGAAGCAAATATGCTTCTCCCAAAATATCATCTTGTAACTTTCACATGGGGAAATGTGAGTGGAATCGACAGAGAGTCAGGATTGTTTGTAATTAAACCAAGTGGAGTGGAGTACGATCAGCTGACACCGGAGGATATGGTAGTCGTTGATCTGAAAGGAAATAAAGTAGAAGGGAAATACAATCCGTCTTCAGATACGGCAACACATGTAGTACTGTACAATCGTTTTCCGGAAATCGGTGGAGTCGTTCATACTCATTCATCCTGGGCAACAAGCTGGGCACAGGCCGGAAGAGACATTCCTTGTTATGGAACAACGCATGCTGATTATTTCTACGGTTCAATTCCATGTGTGAGAAATCTTACAAAAGAAGAGATCGAAGAAGCATATGAGAAAAACACAGGAGTGTTGATCGCAGACGATTTTGAAGAGAAGAATAGAGATTATATTGCCATTCCTGGAGTTCTCTGTAAAAATCATGGCGTGTTTACCTGGGGAAAGGATGCGTATGAAGCTGTACATAATGCGGTTGTTGTAGAAGAAGTGGCAAAGATGGCTGCCAGATGTGAGATGATTAATCCGAAGAATCAACCAGCGCCGCAGGAATTACAGGATAAACACTATTTTAGAAAACATGGAGCAAACGCATATTACGGACAGTAAGCAAATTGGGTTGAGATAATATCATATTCAAGAAGCGACTAAAATTGTGCAAATTCCACCAAAAACAGTCATAAATTTTGTTGATTAGTTTGATTGACTATGAACGAGTTTGAACGTATAATACAAATATAAAGAAAAACAAGCAGTCAGAAATGAAAGTAGGTTATCGAGACTGACCGAGTTTGACTGAATAAAGCTTGCAAATAAACTGTGGCAGCAGTTTGAAGTGACTGGATTGAGAGAAGGAGGAGCAAAATGATTTACACAGTAACATTTAATCCGTCATTGGATTACATTGTCTCTGTCGAGGACTTTAAGCTTGGACTTACGAATCGAACGAGTTCAGAGCTGATCCTTCCAGGTGGAAAGGGCATCAATGTTTCTACAGTGCTTGGTAATCTTGGTATCGAGAATACTGCACTTGGATTTTTAGCCGGATTTACCGGAAAAGAGATTGAAAGAAGACTCAAAGAGATGGGAGTTGCATCTGATTTTATTGAGATTAATGAAGGTGTATCTCGAATCAACCTGAAGTTAAAATCAATCGACGGAACAGAGATTAACGGAAGTGGACCGGTGATTTCTCCGGAAGATGTAGAGAAGCTGATGGAGAAGCTTGACAAACTTGGCGAAGGTGATGTTTTATTCCTGGCAGGAAGCATTCCGACTTCTATGCCGGATGACATGTATCAGAAGATTATGGCGAAGCTTGATGGCAAAGGTGTCATGATCGTTGTAGACGCAACGAGAGATCTGCTGTTGAACGTTCTTGAATATCATCCATTTTTAATAAAACCGAACAACCACGAACTTGGAGAGATTTTTGATGTGGAACTTCTGACAAGAGAATCTGTTGTACCATATGCAAAGAAACTACAGGAAAAAGGAGCAAGAAATGTTCTTGTATCCATGGCAGGAGAAGGTGCCGTTCTTGTAGCAGAAGATGGAAGTGTTTATGACACTCCGGCGCCGAAAGGAGAATTAAAAAACGGTGTTGGAGCAGGAGACTCTATGGTAGCCGGATTTATGGCAGGCTGGATGGAGAAACATGAATACAGACATGCATTCCACATGGGAGTTGCATCAGGAAGTGCAAGTGCATTTTCAGAGAATCTGGCAACAAAAGAGGAGATTGCCGGAGTATATCAGCAGGTTGTAAAGGAGGAACGGTAGGATGAGAATTACAGATTTGCTCGATAAAAGAAGCATTGCCTTTGACAAGAATCCGGCGAATAAGCAGGAAACTTTGGATATGGCCGTAGACCTGATGTGCGCAAGTGGTAAGATCAATGACACAGAAGCCTACAGAAAACAGGTTTACTTAAGAGAAGAGGAAAGCACAACGGGAATTGGTGAGGGAATTGCTATTCCACATGGAAAAGGTGATTGCGTAAGCAAGCCGGGACTTGCAGCAATGGTTATTAAAAATGGTGTTGATTTCGATTCTCTGGATGGAGAACCGGTAACATTGTTATTCCTGATCGCAGCACCAAATACAGAGGATAATGTTCATCTGGAAGTACTTAGTAAATTGTCAATGATGCTGATGGATGAGCAGTTTACAGAAGCTCTGAGAAACGCAACATCTGCGGAGGAATTCCTTTCTATTATCGATAAAGCAGATGATGAGAGAGCTGACATTGATGAGCAGCTGGCAGATACAGGAAATGCAGAGAGTGATTTTAAGATCCTTGCAGTTACAGCTTGTCCTACAGGTATCGCACATACATATATGGCAGCAGAAGGAATCGAGAAAGCAGCAAAAGCTGCCGACTGTTTCGTGAAAATCGAGACAAGAGGAAGCGGTGGAGCGAAAAATGTGCTGACAGACCAGGAAATTGCTGATGCGGATTGTATTATCGTTGCGGCAGACACCCAGGTTCCGATGGATCGTTTTGACGGAAAGAAAGTAATCATCTGTCAGGTATCAGACGGAATCAGTAAAGCAGATGAACTGGTAGCTCAGGCGAAAGCCGGAAATGTTCCGGTCTTCCACGGAAACAATCCGGCTGCAGCATCTTCTTCCGCAGGAAAGAAAAGCGGCGGTGTCGGACATCAGATTTACATGCAGCTGATGAACGGTGTTTCTCATATGCTTCCACTCGTTGTTGGTGGTGGTATACTGATTGCAATCGCATTCTTGATTGACGGAATATGCGTAGATCTGAATGCACTTCCGGCTGACCAGAGAGCAAACTTTGGTATGATCACTCCGGTAGCGGCAGTATTTAAGCAGATCGGTGGAACTGCATTTGGATTCATGCTTCCGGTGCTTGCAGGATTTATCGCAATGGCAATTGGCGACAGACCGGCACTTGCAGTTGGTCTTGTAGGTGGTATGATGGCAGCAAGCGGAAAATCCGGATTCCTCGGAGCTCTTGTAGCCGGATTCCTTGCCGGATATATCATCGTACTTCTCCGTAAAGTATGTGACAAGCTTCCAGATGCACTGGAAAAAATCGCACCAGTACTTATTTATCCATTGATCGGAGTTCTTCTGATCGGACTTGCTATGATGTTTGTAATCGAGCCAATCATGGGTGGAATCAACACAGGCCTGAATAATGCATTGACAGGTATGGGAGATTCAAGTAAAGTAGTATTAGGACTGATTCTTGGAGGAATGATGTCCATCGATATGGGTGGTCCATTCAACAAGGCAGCTTATGTATTCGGTACAGCATCAATCGCAGCTGGTAATTATGATATTATGGCAGCAGTTATGGTTGCAGGAATGGTTCCGCCATGTGCCATCGCCCTTTCCACACTGTTGTTTAAGGATAAGTTTACAAAAGAAGAAAGAGATGCAGGTCCGACAAACTTTATCATGGGTCTTGCATTTATCACAGAAGGAGCAATCCCATTTGCAGCATCTGATCCGCTGCATGTACTTCCATCTTGTATCATCGGTTCAGCAATTGCCGGTGGAATGTCAATGCTGTTTGGATGTACACTGATGGCACCACATGGTGGAATCTTCGTATTCCCGGTTGTTGGAAATGCAGTAATGTATCTTGTTTCCCTCGTAGTAGGAACAGTCATCTCCGCAGTACTGCTTGGATTGCTTAAGAAGAAAGTTGCATAAAGCAATAATCATTTGGATGAAATGCCGAATAAAATAATCTGTCAAAACCAATAAAAAGAATATAAGAATCAGGACCTGAAGTTGTGGATTTGAAAGCGGATGCTCGAGATTCATGGCTTCAGGTTCTTTTTTAAAAGGAGATATTAAAAATGCTTACAGAACAAAGATATCAGATTATATTGGATTTGCTAAAAGAGAAGAAAAGTGTCACAGCGACAGAATTGAAAGAAATCTTAGATACATCAGAGTCTACGGTAAGAAGAGATATTACTGCACTTCATAAAGCCGGAAAGCTCATCAAGGTATTTGGCGGTGCAGTTGCGTTAGAAGACGGAGACACTGTCTCGGCTTACGAACCGACAGTTGAGCAGAAGAGCGAGCTTTATGTGGAAGAGAAAAGACGCATCGCGCAATATGCGGCAGGATTGATCGAGGATGAAGATTTCATATATCTCGATGCAGGAACAACGACAGGTTATATGATCGATGCTCTTGGACATACCAATGCAGTCTTCGTAACCAATGCTGTTTCACATGCGCAGAGACTGGCAGCGAAGGGAATCAAAGTGTTTCTGATTGGCGGAGAACTCAAGAGTTCTACAGAAGCAGTGATCGGTGCTCAGGCAATGAAGAATCTGCAGGAGTATCATTTTACGAAAGGCTTCTTTGGAGCAAATGGAATCACAAAAGCAGAAGGATTCACAACACCGGATGCGAATGAGGCCCTGGTGAAACAAACAGCGATTGAGAGATGTAAGAATCGATATATTCTTGCGGATCATTCGAAATTCGGATGCATCAGTTCTGTGACGTTTTCTGCTTTTGTGAATGCAAAGATTCTGACAGATGGCTGCCCGGCAGAGTATCAGGAGCTGGATTGTGTGATAGGGGTGGAAGAAAGAAATTTGATTTAACTTTGTTTCTTAGCGTGCTTGTTAGTTGTATAGATAACAAGCACGCTTTTTCAATTGTCCGGATACGGACAGTTTATGTTGTCAACATCCTTCTTGCCTCTTCACGGATGTATTACAGCTACAGACAGTGTTCTCCAGAAAATGTTAGAAGTAGGAACAAAAGCATCAGATTTTGAATTACCGGATCAGAATGGAGAATTACATAAATTAAGCAATATCTTGGAAAGAAAGCAAAAAAGAAAAACTACGGAAAAGTATCCATGGGTGTGGTCAGAACAACATATTTTATTGACGAACATGGAATAATAGTAAAAGCTAATGATAAAGTAAAAGCAGCGGATGATCCTGGAAAAATGCTGCAGGAATTAAGCAGATGAAAAACAAAAGGAAGGAATGGTTGCATGAATAAGAAAAAATCAAATTCCAAAAAGGCAGTTATGATAGGCTGCGGATTCGTAGGCTCAGCATCTGTATTTGCGCTTATGCAGAGTGGATTATTCACTGAAATTGCGTTAATAGATGCGGATAAGAATAAGGCAGAGGGAGAGGCTATGGATATCAGTCATGGAATACCGTTTGCCAGCCCTATGAGGATATATGTCGGTGACTATGATGATGTGGCAGATGCTACGATTGTTATTATATCAGCAGGCACAGGGCAAAAGCCTGGAGAAACAAGACTTGATCTGGTAAATAAGAATGTGGCAATATTTAAGTCTATTATTCCGGAAATCGCCAAAAGAGATTTTGGAGGAATCCTTCTGGTTGTAGCAAATCCTGTGGATATTCTGACACAGGTTGCAATCAAATTGTCAGGACTTCCGGAGAAGAGAGTTATCGGTTCAGGAACAGTTCTTGACAGTGCAAGACTTAGAAGCAAGCTTGGACAGCATTTATCAGTGGATAGTCGAAGCGTGCATGCATTTATAGTAGGAGAGCATGGAGACAGTGAAGTTGTGGCATGGTCATCTGTCAATGTATCAGGTGTTCCACTTAGTGACATGTGTGAGATGAGAGGACATTATAACCATAAGGAAAATACGAAGGAAATCGCAGATGCTGTCAAAAACAGTGCCTATGAGATTATTAACAAGAAGCATGCGACATATTATGGAATTGCAATGTCAGTAAAACGTATCTGTGAAGTGATTATGCGTGACGAAAAATCAATCCTACCTGTATCACACATGATACATGGAGTATATGAGATTGATGATGTTGTATTAAGTATGCCTGTTATTGTTGGTGCAGACGGAATTGAATCTGACATTCCGATTAATCTTAGCGGAGAAGAAGCATTGAAGCTAAAAGAATCAGCAGACGCATTAAAGAATATAATTGACACATTAGAGCTGTAAAAAGGAAGGAGCAGAATCACCGGCAGCAAAAGCATGGGCTGAGAAATTCCCGGAGGAATATGCAAAACAGGTGAACTCAAACCCTATGAAACGTTTTGGAGATCCTGAAATTGATGATGATTGATTTCTTGAGATAGTGTATAATGAACGGTAAGAATATTTGGGATAAGGAGAAATTGCACCATGTATGAAATAATGACTGCCGATGAAGCAATCCGGCTGGTTCGGGACTGAAACTGATAGAGGTTTGGTGCAACTAACAAGAATAGGAGCGTGACATGAAGAAAAAGAATTCTTATAGATGGCTGATATAAAAAGACTGGTGGAGCACCGACATTAAAGTCGAATTTGACCAGTTAAAAACAGAAAACCCGGACATCATCGGCTGGATACGATTCGACGATCAGGATGAGATTGGCATCAACTATCCTATCGTGTACTCCGGGGACAACGAAAAATATCTGCGCAAAGAGATCTTCTCCTATGAAGATGCAGTAGTTGGCGGCAATGTATATAAAGTCGGTTATCAGCCGGGGGAAGAATACCAGACGTTCATTGACGAGATGGTGAAAAATTCGGATTTTGATACCGGGAAGTTGTTGCAGACGACTGAAAAAAAGGCTATACTCATAATAACCAATTGAGGAGGTGATCTGTACGGAAAATTTAAAAAAACTGCCAGTTGGCTTTGATGATTTCAAGAAGATTCGAGAAAATCATTTTTATTATGTAGATAAGACATAACTTATTGAGCATCTTCTGCAAAAATGGGGCGAGGTGAACCTTTTTACCAGACCGCGCCGATTCGGAAAAACTTTAAATATGAGCATGCTTAAGAACTTTTTTGAAATAGGAACAGATGAGACCTTATTTGAGGGGCTTTATATTTCAGAGAATCAGAAACTCTGTGAAGAATATATGGGAAAGTATCCGGTGATATTTTTGTCATTGAAAGATGTTGACGGGTTGACGTATACGGAAGCTGAAAATGCATTAATTCAGCTCATTGGAAGTGAGGCTGCAAGGTTCCCTTTTTTATTAAACAGTGATAAACTTTCTGAAACAGAAAAGGAGCAGTATCGTGGTTTCACAATCATCCAAAACGGGAAATATTGTATAGACAAAGGTTTCTTGATTTCATCATTGAAAGTTTTGGCACAGCTTTTATATAAGCATTATGATCAGAAAGACATTATTCTGATCGATGAGTATGATGTGCCTCTGGATAAAGCATTCCAGCATGGATATTATAAGGAAATGGTATCGCTGATCCGAGGCTTATTCGGGCAGGCATTAAAAACAAACAGTTTTCTACAGTTTGCTGTACTGACAGGCTGTCTTCGTGTGTCAAAAGAAAGCATTTTTACAGGGCTGAATAACTTCAAAGTTTATTCGGCCGATGATGTTCAGTATGACGAAGAATTTGGATTTACAACTGAAGACGTCAAGAAGATTCTGGCAGCCTACAACCAACAAGAGCATTTTGAAGAAATGAAAGAATGGTACGATGGGTATCATTTTGGAAATGCGGACATTTACTGTCCGTGGAATGTGATTAATTACATCGATGATCTTATGAGTGATTCAAAAGCAAAACCAAAGGCGTATTGGATCAACAGCAGTGGAAATGATCTTGTGAAGCGTTTTATAGACAAGGCTGATACGACCACCAGGGATGAAATTGAGCAGTTGATTACAGGAAAGGCTGTCCAGAAGAGAATCCGGCTGGATCTGACTTATGATGAGATTGATAACAGCGCAGAAAATGTGTGGAGTGTACTGTTCACAACGGGATATCTTACACGGCTTGGTGAGTCTGAAAATGGAATGTATAAGCTGGTGATTCCAAATAAAGAAGTCTTGGAAGTTTTTATCCTTCAAATCCGGGAGTGGTTTGACCGGTTTGTTGCAAATGACCAGGCGTCTACAAAGAAAATTAACTGTGGATTTCTGGAAGGAAAAGTAGAGGATATAGAACAGGAACTGACGATGTTCCTTGGGGAAACAATCAGCGTGCTGGATACAAAGGCACGGAATGAGGAAAAAGAAATATTCTATCAGGGCATTTTGATTGGCATTCTGAAAAGCAAATCTGATTGGGCGGTCAGATCGAACAGAGAGTCCGGAGATGGATTCGCGGATATTCTGGTGAAACCTAAGAATCCGGATGCAGGGATTATCTGGTTTCAATATAAAGAAAAGAACCATTTAATATATATGAATATTGTAAAAAGTAGAAATTTTGTTATTAAATTCTCCGCAAACCCTTGAAAATCTTTGTGTGAATCCTCTATTTCGGACAGGAGATAATTTGACAGGAAATTTCAAAGAAGAGTATAATACATATTAAGACATTTTGAATCGGCATGTGTCCGGAAGAAGCTGTCACTGGCAGGTTCTCTGTATTATAAGCAGGTTCGAAATAGACGCTATGGGGGAAAATAATTTGGAAAAAAAACTGACAATAAATGATATAGCCCAGATGTCCGGTGTGGCAAAAAGTACTGTATCAAGATATCTGAACGGGGGAAGCGTCAAAGATGCAACGGCCCAGAAGATAAAAAAAATCATCGAAGAAAATAATTATGAGCCGAATCTGTTTGCAAGGCTGAATGCAAAAGAGAGCCGGATCATAGGACTTACGGTACCTGGATTTAACTCGGTAACAACACCGAGACTTGTAGAAGTAATCGTCGCCTATCTTAAGAAAAATGATTATACACCTCTTATCATGCATACGGAAAATGATATCGAAGAAGAAATACGCTGTATCGAACGGCTGAAGAATATGAATGTGGATGGAATTATGGTTCTTGCGACGGGAAGCACAAAAGAATACGAAGAAGCAGTAAAGAAGTTAAAAATTCCAATCCTGTTTCTTGGACAACGCTTCCCGGGAGAGAATTCTGTCATTAATGATGATTACAATGCAGGATATGCGGTGGGTAATTATATCGGACAACGTAAGTTCAAGGAGATTTATATGCTCTGGGTACCTGAAGATGACCCGGCAGTAGGAGGAGAACGACGCCATGGAGTGATCGATGGACTTATGTCCTGTGAGAAAAAGCCAAAAGAAGTCATAGAGACAACGTTCTTTTATGAAAATGCAATTGAAAATGTACAGAAATTTGTAGATCATATGAAGACACCGGCGGCAGTCGTATGCGCAACAGACCGTATCGCATTTGGCGTGTACAAAGTAATGTCAGAGAAAGGTATACAGATACCGGAAGAAGTATCCGTGGTAGGATTTGGCGATTACGAAGCAGGAGAACTGTTACAGCCGCCACTTACGACGGTAAAATTTGACTGGAAGAACTGGGGGGAGATCAGTGCTGAGTCGATGATCCAGATGATTTTAGGAAAGCCGGTAAGCCCGCTTCAGGTCAACCCGTATGAAATTATAGAAAGAAAAAGTGTAAAAGAGAACTGAGAATCAGGCGGATCTGTCAATTTGACAGACCCGCTTTTGTGCAATATAGACAAATTTAGATATCAATTTTTGGAACCGTTTCCAAAAATGAAATTGCAGTGACGTTTTGTGTTGACATACAAAAGCTGATGTATATAATAAAAACATAGGAACGGAACCGGTTCCAAATCAAAATAATACAAGGAGAAGAGAAATGGGAAAGAACAATGAGTATCTGGAAATATCAAAACAGATCGTAGCCAATATTGGTGGAATGGATAATATCCAGGGAACAGCACACTGTGCAACCAGACTCAGGATCGTATTGAAAGATAATGATCTTGCAGATATTGAAAAACTGGAAGATATCGACAAAGTAAAAGGTGCGTTCATAGCAGGTAATCAGTTACAGCTGATCCTGGGAGCTGGAACAGTGAATGATGTATATGAGGTATTTGCCGAGTATACGAATACACAGAATATGTCACTGGGAGATCTGAAGGAAGAAAGTGCGAAGAGGCAGAATCCACTTCAGGCAGTGATCAAAGCGTTATCTGATGTATTTATCGGAATCATGCCGGCACTTCTTGCAGCAGCCCTTCTGATGGGAATTACAAGCGTCCTTGGCGGACTTGAAGTAGTAAAGACACATGATACCTTATATGCAATCAACCGGCTGGTAAGTCTTGCGTCTACAGGTATCTTTGCAATCCTTCCAATGGCAGTATGCTATTCAGCCGTAAAAAGATTTGGCGGGAATCCGGTTCTTGGTATGGTAATCGGAGCAATCATGTTAGACAGTTCTCTTGCCAATGCTTACCAGGCTGCACAGGGAACCGTTGATATAGAAGTTATCCGTCTGTTCGGACTGAAGATTGAGATGGTAGGATTCCAGGGAGGAATCATCATCGCGCTTATGATGGGATTTGTAGTTGCAAAACTGGATAAATTCTTCAATAAGGTAATTCCGGATGTAATCAAGCTTCTGGTTGCACCAATGCTGACAGTATTTATCTCTACGGTATTACTTTTTACACTTGTAGGTCCGGCAGGACGAATTCTTTCTAATGGAATCACAGACGGACTGATGTGGAGTACAGAACATCTGGGAGCATTCGGGTATGCGTTATTTGCCGGAGTTCAGCAGATCGTAGTTATCACAGGTCTTCATCACATTATCGGTGCGGTAGAAGCACAGCTTATTGCATCGACAGGAACAAACTTTTTAAATCCACTGATGTCTGTAGCTTTATTTGGACAAAGTGGTGCGGTACTTGGTTATCTTTCCCTGAACTGGAAGAACTTAAAAGCCAGAGAGCTTTGTATTCCAAGTTTCTGCTCGACATTATTTGGTATCAGTGAACCGGCAATCTTCGGAGTAAACTTACGTTACAAGTTTCCACTGATCGGTGGATGTATCGGCGGTGCAGTTGCAGGTGCATATGTATACTATTCAAAGCTTACTGCTCTTGGATTCGGTACAACTGCACTCCCTGGAATGGCAATTGCTAATCCGGCACATCACGGGTACATTAACTACATCATTGCACATGCAATCGCGATTGCGATTGGATTTGTATGTACAGTCATCTTTGGAAAAATGTGGTCAGCACCGGATAAGAATAAAAATGACAAAAAGAACGATACAAAAGAAAATGATACAACAAAGGCAGTTATTACAGAAGAGCCTGGTGCAGTCTATGCAGCAGCAGAGGGAACAGTAAAAGATATTGAAGCATCGACAGATCCGACATTTGCAAACAAGGTACTTGGAGACGGTGTCGTTATCTTTCCGGAAGACGGAACCGTTATGGCACCATGTAAGGCAACCGTATCACTCGTATATCCAACCGGACATGCAATCGGACTTACAACTGCAGATGGAGCAGAGATCCTGATTCACTGCGGGGTAGATACCGTCAATATGAACGGTGAAGGATTTGAGACACTTGTAAAAGAAGGACAGGAAGTAACAGCAGAAGAAGCACTTATCAGATTTGACATCGACCTGGTGAAGAAGCATGGATACTCTCCGGAGATTCTTGTTATCTTCACAGAGCTTCCGGAAGGAAAGACCATCAAAACAGAAGAAAAACATATTGCAAAAAATGATAAGATGGCTGAAATCGTGTAAGGATAAGGTGGACAGGAACAGATGAACAAAGAGACATATTTAACAGAATATCCGAAGCATGAAAGTATGAGGGAGAATGTAAAAAAAGATAAAAACAGACTTCACTTTCATATGATGCCGCCGACAGGCTGGATGAATGATCCGAATGGTCTGTGTGAATTTCAGGGTGTGAATCATATTTATTTCCAATATACACCATTTCTTGCCGGATGGGGAACGAAGCTTTGGGGACATTACACAACAAAGGATTGGATTCATTATAAAGAAGAAGAGCCGTTCCTTTATCCGGACGAAGAATGGGACAGAGACGGTGTATATAGCGGATCAGCCTATACCTGTGAAGATGGAATTCACTATTTTTACACAGGAAATGTAAAACTCTGGGATAAAGATTATGATTATATCATGAATGGACGGGAACAGAATACGATTCACGTATTCAGTCCGGATGGAAAGGATATTGCATACAAGAAGCTTGTAATGACCAATGATGATTATCCGGTGAATATGTCCAAGCATGTCAGAGATCCAAAAATCTATAAAAAAGACGGCCGTTATTATATGATCCAGGGAGGCCGTGATGCGGAATCTTATGGCTGTGCACTTTTGTTTTGTTCCGACGATCTGGAACACTGGAAATGGTACGATACGGTGCGGACAGCAAAGCCATTTGGTTATATGTGGGAATGCCCGGATCTGTTCGAGATTGACGGCCAGCAGATTATGACATGCTGTCCACAGGGAGTAGATCAGAAGGGATATGATTACCAGAATGTGTACCAGTGTGGATATTTTCCGGTAGAGTTTGACCTGAAGAACAAATCATACAGCTTTGGAAAATTTCAGGAATTTGACAAAGGATTTGACATCTATGCGACACAGACATTTGCAGATGAAGCGGGTAGAAGAATCCTGATTGGCTGGATGGGGATTCCGGATGCAGATTATGATAATGATGCAACGGTTGCATATGACTGGATCCATGCACTTACCATGCCAAGAGAACTGGAATGGAAAGATGGAAAGATCTTACAGCATCCATTAAAGGAGATGAAAGATCTGCGTAAAAATGCATTTACCTGCGAGCTGGAAGCATTTACAAAGTGGGCGCCTGCGGACTGCTGTTTTGAACTGAGACTTGACGTGGAAGAAGCAAAAAATCTGGAGCTTAAGCTTCGTGAAGATGTTACAATAAGCTGGAAGGACGGGCTTTTTACCTTATCGATGGGAGAAAGCGGACGTGGAAGAAAGCAGCGCTTTGCTAAGGTGGAAGAGCTTTCGGATATTACCATCTTTTCGGATACATCAGCCATTGAGATATTCATTAATAACGGGGAAACGGTTCTGACAACAAGAGTATATAGTGAACATCTTGAACAGAAAGTAGAGCTTGTATCCAGAGAGGTAAAGGGAAGCGTTCATGGATATGAACTTGGATCATTCGAGGTTGAATATAAAAAATAGATTCCGGACTGCATAAGATATAACAGGTGAATATACGGAAAAGAAAATAAAAATGTGGACAGGTTCCTGAAAAAAGAGGTGCCAGTCCACATTTTTTATACCATAGTATGCAAGAGATGCTGTCAGTGGCAAGTTTTATGTTTTACCAACTGATCTAGCGGTACATTTTACGATATTGTCCGGGAGTTATACCAGTGTATTTCTTAAAAATAGAAATAAAATAACTTTGAGATGAAAAATTCAAGTAAGTACTGATTTCGCCCAGACTGTAGTCAGAATGTTCCAGCAAATTCTTTGCCTTTTCGATAAGAACTTTATGGATAAAAACAGTAAGCGTCTGTCCAGTTTCTTTATGGAACAGGGCAGACAGATATTTAGGTGTTAAATTAACTGAAGATGCCAGTTGATTTAAGGTTAAAGTTTTATTTTTTCCATGATAGATATAATCAATGACGCGAGAAATAGCTGGTGAATAGTAGTTTTTTGGCGTCTTTTTTGCCTCAGCAACACGAAGCGTAAATTCAATAGCCATCTGTTCATTTAATTTCATTAAAGCGTCAACATCGGTACATTGTTCCATTTTTCGTATATATACATCACTTAAGGAAAAAGCAGTTTCCTCATTAAGTCCTCCTTCGATGGCATATCTGGTAACTAAAGTTGTATTAGCAATACTTGCATAAAAAAGCAATTTTAATTTGGAATTGGAAGAGGTCATCTTTCCGTAAACAGTTGTTGGGAGTGAATAATAGGTATTCTCCAATGCATGAATATCTCCGTTTGAGACACATACGAGAATTGCCTTTTCCTGTGCATAAGATGTATGTATCCGTTCATTTTCTGCATTTTCCAATATTTCATGTGTGAGTGAAAAATTGATGTCTGACTTCATTTTATACATAGGTAATTCCTCCTGTCAAAAACACGATAAATTGACATAAAACACGATAAATCAATATAATTATATGCCGGGAATAGATAAAATGCAATTAAGAGAATAAGAGAGAGGAGATTGGCATTAAATATTATACGAGAGGGGATAAGCCATGAACATTGATAAAATATGCGAACAGTTAACAATAGATGAAAAAATCCGGCTTTTAGGCGGTGTTGGTGACTGGCATACTTATGACTGTAATGGGAAAATCCCCTCTATTATGATGACAGACGGACCACATGGGATTCGAAAACTGGAGCAGGAAAAGATTGGGGATATTGAAACCAGTAAGCCAGCAACCTGTTTTCCAACTGCAAGTGCAATAGCCTGCAGTTGGAATCCTGCTATTGTTAAAAAGATGGGCGAAGCGATTGCAAGAGAAGCAAAAAAAGAGCAGATATCCATTGTGCTAGGCTGCGGAATCAATATCAAGCGTTCTCCTTTATGCGGAAGAAATTTTGAATATTTCAGTGAAGATCCGTATTTGACAGGAAAGCTGGCAACGGGATATATAGAAGGTGTACAGAGTCTTGGAATAGGTACGAGTTTAAAGCATTATGCTGTTAATTCACAGGAAACAAGACGAATGACATCCAATAGCCAGATTGATGAAAGAACTCTTAGGGAAATATATCTGTCGGCTTTTGAAGAAGTTGTGAAAAAAGCAAAACCGACTTCTGTAATGGCTTCATACAACAGGATTAATGGCGAATTTGGAGCAAGAAATAAATACTTACTGACAGATGTTTTGAGAAAAGAATGGAAATATCAAGGTGGTGTGGTGTCGGATTGGGGAGCAGCAAATGATATTGTAAGCTGTATGAAAAATGGTCTGACACTGGAAATGCCAGATCCGAAAGGCTTCCACACAGACGTGTTAAAAGAAGCGTATAAGGATGGTCGGATTACGGATCAGGAACTGGATAACTGGACTAAGAATGTTCTGCAGAATTTTGTATCACTTCATAAAAATATAGAAGAAAATTATGAGGTAGATATGGAAGAACAGAATCAGGTGGCACGTAAACTGGAAAATGAAAGTGCAGTACTTTTGAAAAATAATAGTGTTTTGCCAATTGGAAAAGAGAAGAAGGTAATCATTATTGGAGAGCTTGCCAGGCAGATGCGGTTTCAGGGAGGTGGGAGCAGTCATATCCAGCCGACGAAGATGACAAATGCGATTGAAGCAATACGTGAAAATGGATATCAGGTAACTTATATACAGGGATATCAGAATGAAAAGGAAGAATTAGGAGAAAAGCAACTACAGGATACGATAGAAAAACTGAAACAGGAATATAGAAAAAAAGATTGTGTGATTCTATATTTTATCGGTCTTACAGAATCTTACGAAGGAGAAGGATACGACAGGAAAAATCTTAAAATCCCTCAAAATCAGGAAAAGCTGTTGGCTGAAATTGCAGAAACTGTCGGAAAAGATAATATTGCAGCAATTAGTTTCGGTGGTGCGCCTATGGATTTTAGCTTTGAAAAGAATGTAGGGGCAATTCTTCACATGTACCTCGGAGGACAGGCTGTAGGAGAATCTGTTGCTGACTTAATCAGTGGAGAAGTGAATCCATCCGGTAAATTGGCAGAGACAATTCCGTTTTCAGAAAAAGATACTCCTGCATGGAGATATTTTGCACCTCCGAATGATGATGTAGAATACAGGGAAAGTATTTTTGTGGGTTATCGTTACTATGAGACATTCCATGTTCCGGTAAAATATCCATTTGGTTATGGACTTTCCTATACTTCTTTTTCCTATTCGGAATTGAATGTACCGGAAGTGTATAGTGGTGGAAAGATACAAATTCGTTTTAAAATTAAAAATATCGGAAAAGTGAGTGGAGCAGAAATAGCACAGTTATATGTCTGCCCGAACGAATCAGATGTTATCAGAAGCCATATAGAATTAAAGGGATTTCAAAAAATATATTTGCATCCGAGAGAAGAAAAAGAAGTTATACTAGAGCTGGATGAAAGAAGTTTTTCCGTCTATGATGTAGAGAAAAAAGCCTTTTCCATGTTAAGCGGCAAATATCAGATCTGTATCGGAGCATCGGTACATGATTTGCAATTAAAGGCGAATATAGAAGTAGTAGGAAATAGTTATTTTAGAAATGAAAGAGAACTGTTTCCGGATTATTTTAGAGAGTGTGTCTGCTGTGGGATGCCATTAATGATCCAATGATGGGAATTATTATTGAAAATTCGCATTTGAAAGCCGGAAAATTTAAACCTTGGATTTTTATAGGAGTAATTTTAAACAGCCTGGTAATTATTTGCCTGTTTACAGTAAGACCGGAAGGATGGGGATTTGTCGCATTTTTTGGAGTGGGATATCTTTTATGGGGAATGACTTACACAATGAATGATATTGCCTATTGGGGAATGCTGCCGAGTCTTACATCAGATCCGGGAGAACGGAACTGGCTGGTAACCGTACAGGGAATTTTTATCTGTATCGGACAGTTTTCTGTTGCGGGTCTGCTCCCTGATATGGTAGCAGGAAATGCGATTATGGCGTATCGGACGGCTGCGATTGTGATTGCTTTTTGTTTTATTGGTTTCCAGCTTCTTACAGTGTTTGGAGTAAAAGAGAGAAAACGACCGGAAAAGAAGAGAACACTGTCATTAAAAGATATGTTTCATATATTTCTGAGGAATGATCAGTTGATAGTGATTGGAATTGCATGTTTATTATTCCAAATCGGAAATGGTCTTCTGATTATGATTGGAATGAATTTCTTTTATTTTGAATTTGGATATTCTGTAGGTGGCAGTCTTGTATTTTGGTTTACAATTATGTATGGATTAGGAACGCTGATATCAGAGGCATCTTTTGCGTGGCTTTCCTCAAAATTCACACGAAATCAGATTATAACTGCAGCTACCGTCATTACAGTCATTGGGTATATGCTTTTTATGAGTGTAGGCTACATTTTACCAAAGAGTGTTGTTTTACTGAATATCATCGGTTTCCTGATCTTCTTTTCACAGGGGGCATTCAACATGACGATGATTGTCATGTTAAATAATACTATAGAGTATGATGAAGTCCGGTTTCATGAACGACATGACAGTATTATCTCAGCAGTAAGATCTTTTGCAACAAAGCTGGCCAGTGCAGTTGATCAGGCGGTTGTTGCGTTAATACTGATTATAAGCAATATCTATGCAATCAGTCAGAAAATATCCGGATTAGAAATAAAAGCTGGTATAGGAGAACTTACTTCGGAAAATGTAATTGTACAGGCAGATAAATTTATCCAGACAGCAGATGCCGGACAAAGATTTATATTGCGTCTTGGAATTGTAGCTGTTCCGGTAATTTCTATAGGAGCTGCTTATATACTGATTAAACGGAAATATATCATTGACGAACGTAAGTATGAAGAACTGGTAGCGGAAATAAAAGGCACAAATTGACGGAAATATAAAAATAAAAAGTTACTCTTGTAATCATGAGAAAATTGCGACAAAATATAGAGAAGAACGAGTGAAAAGCAGATCACAATCGCTACGATATCGTAGACGAAAAAGAAAGAATTGACTTTTCCGACAGTACATTCCATAATAACCATAGTAGTTCATTATAACTAACAAAATGGGAGAGAGACATGAAGAAAAAGAATTCTTATCGATGGCTGATCTGGATCTTGCTGGCTGTCATTCTGATAGGTGTGGCATTGTGGAATATCCTGCCACCTTACCTGGATCGGATGAAATCCGAACAGGACTACCAGATTGACCATCAGGATGAGCTTGGCATCAATTACCCCATCGTTTACTCCGGGGACAACGAAAAATATCTGCGCAAAGATATCCATGGCAATGAGCATATCGCCGGAAGTATCTTTTTGGAAGGACTGAATCAATCGGATTTTTCCGACCTTTATAACATCATTTACGGACACAACATGAACAATGGTAGTATGTTCGGCAGTCTGAAGAAATACAAGGATGAAGGCTTCTGGAAAAAGAACCAGTACTTTACGGTCTATACCGAAAGCACTGCCTACCGCTATCAGATATTCTCCTATGAAGATGCAGTAGTTGGCGGCAATGTATATAAAGTCGGCTATCAGCCGGGGGAAGAATACCAGACGTTTATTGACGAGATGGTGAAAAACTCGGATTTTGATACCGGAATCGAACCAAAGTCGACTAACAAAATACTGACACTGTCAACCTGCACTGATCATGATAGCAGCAAACGATTCGCAGTTCATGCGGTATGTATAGATACACAGAAAATAAGTGAGGAATGATCATGGAAACCAAAGAGAAGCAGATGACAGAGAATGAACAAGAGTTAATTCCGTATTCCAAGCTGGAACGGGAAGAAGATATATTGGAATTATTATGTCAGTGGGAGAATCAGAAAATCCCGTTGGATGTTATGACGATAAGTGAGTATTTTGGAATGGAGAAGAAAGAGATTCTGATCTGTTTAAAACGTATGTATGAGTACCGATATATAGAGAAGCCGAGAGCAAACCGGGAAGTTGTGTTGACACCATATGGAAGATCTGTTGGAAATGATTACATATATCGTCACACTTCAATAAGTCAGCATCTACAGTTTATTGGTGTAAATGAAACAATCGCTGAGCAGGATGCGTGCAGAATCGAACATGTTATGTCCGAAGAGTCGGTACGGGCAGTCTGCCAGTTTGCCAACTATGAAAATATGTATTATGAGCGCAGAATTCGTAATTCTGAGTTGACAGACCGTTACCTGCCGGGAGTCTATACATTTGTTATGCAGATGTATAGTATGGAACTGTGCCACCCAAGAAGACTTGCAAAAGAATATAAAAGCTATTCCAGAGACATCTTTCTCGAAATCAATGAGAGCAGAGGCTTTTTTGAACTGAAAAGAACAAAAGCATTTCCTAAAAAACCATTATGGTATCAGAATACCAGAAATGAATGGGTTCAGGCAGAGCGTGGGGAATATGGAGAACGGATCCCGGCGAGTATGTTTGAATTCGTCATCAAACCAAACGACCGTGTGATGGAAGGAAGCATCCTGATTACATTTATGAATGAGAAAGATGGAGAACCAGACAGATGGAGCTGCGAGCAACTGGAAGTAGAGATCTGGTAAGAGGAGTGGAGTATGGACAGAAAAGAGGAATATAAGATTGAAAATCTTACAATGCTGCAGATACTATACCTGATAGAGCTTAATAAGCTTGAAAAAAAGAAAGGTGCAGTCCGGATGATCGCGGCAAAGTGCGGAGTAAATCATTCCCAGGTCAGCCGATTTTTCAAAAAATGCATCGAAGAAGGGGAGCTGACAGAGAGTCTGGATTTCACGGAAAATGGGAAAAGGAAGTTAAACTGGCGTTGCAAGATAATCCAGGATGTTTGTGACTATCTGGAACGAAGTGGCATCACAGAAGAAACAGAAGAAGTCCTAAAAGGGATGATTGAAAATATAGATTACATTCAGTTAGAAAAACTGGTGAAGAGTGATCGGAGAACGAACCCGGAGACAAAGATGCGGAAACGTGAGGATGTCATCACGGATATAAGAGATATTCTGGAATATGGGAATTATGAAGTAGCAGTTACGATCTTACAGCATGATGGTGCAAAAAGGTCGATGGCAGACAGAGGATTTGAACCGGTTGCCTTGATTAGGTATAACAAAAGAGGTGCTTATCTCGAACTTACGATCCGGGAAATAGATGCAGTGTCAAGAGTAAATGGAGAGGATATGTCCGGACATCTGGCTACATTAAAATATCTTCACCAGGGAATATTCAGATATGCGGATATCAAAAACGGAAAGGTAAAGATTCCACTGGACGCCTGCTATTATCAGAACTTTGACAATGGTGTCCTAAGAGGAAATGTAATGATCACCGTGACCTGTTCGGTAGGAAATGCACATATGCCGGAAAGTACGGCCAGGGTGGTGTTCAAATTATAGAATGATGATGTGAAGGAAATGAATCATTATATGAATGATAAAAGCCTCCTCCGATTGTGCAATCACACAGTCGGAGGAGGCTTGCTTTTATAGTTAGCAAAACATTAGCAAAACGATTCTTTACCTGTCAGAACTTCATCAATAATTGGCTAGATTGTCGATACATCTGTTATTTGGTATCAAAGCATAGATTTCTGAATTGTAATTAGAAAATAGATGGTGCGTTGCACCTTATAGAATTCATATAGAAATAATGCTAATTAAAGTAAAAACGAAGAAAATAAATGATAAAAAATATTAAAAACTCTGAAATGCCTTGAAAAACCTAATGATTTATGAGAACAAAACGGTGCATGAGTGCACCAAAAAAGTGAAAAAGATTGACATAAGAAAGCAGAGTGAATTATGCTCAAATAGGATAGATACAGCTAACAACGAGTAGCCATATCTTATTACCGTACAGGGCGCAACAAAAACAAAAGAAAAAAGGAAGAAAAAGGAATGAAGATGAAAAATCCATTAAAAATAGTCTGGATCGTGCTTGGATTTCTTTGTCTAGGACTTGGTACGATAGGAATTGTACTTCCTATCCTGCCAACTGTTCCGTTTTACATGGCAACGCTGTTCTGCTTTGCCAAGAGTTCAAAGAAACTGCATGACTGGTTTATAGGAACAAATTTGTACAAGAAACATCTGGACAGCTTCGTCCAAAAAAGAGCCATGACAATGGGAACAAAGTGCAAGATTATCGGAATGGTAACAGCGGTTATGCTGATTGGTTTTATCTGTATGAAGAATGTACCAATTGGAAGAATCTGTATCGCAGTGGTTTGGGTATGTCATTTGTTATATTTCTTCCTGAAAATTCAAACGATAAAGCCTGAGGAACAGGAACTGGAGGCAGCAGAATAAATGGATTCAATCGAAAAGAAGCGGCAGAAGGAACAGCGCGTTGTGGAAGAAATGATCCGGCTGTACTGCCGGAAGAATCATAAGGAATATGACAAAACGACAGGAAAGATGTGTCCTTCCTGTCAGGAACTTTCGGATTATGCCAGACTCAGAAGCCAGAAATGTCCCTTTATGGAAGAGAAAACATTCTGTGCGAACTGTAAGGTGCATTGCTACAAGCCGGAGATGAGGGAGAAGATTCGGAAGGTTATGCGGTTTTCCGGACCGAGGATGCTTCTGTATCATCCGGCACTTGCAGTGTGGCATTTGATATGCAGTAAAAAAGAAGCGAAGAAATAAACAAAAGGATAAGATTTTTATGATTAAAACAAGACTGGTGGGACTTTTATCCCACGCAAAAAAGTATATTGTTTACACCATCCTGTGGCAGTGGGCAGCATTGCTCTCACAGGTGCTGGCAGTATTTACGATTGCTGATCTGTTGGAGCGCGTAGTCTATCGTGCGGTGACAGTTCCGGTGATTGAGAAGACAATCATGATCCTCGCACTGGTGGTGACCATACGATTTGTATGCGAACGGATGGGGGCAAGGTCTTCGTATCTTGCATGTGTAGATGTAAAGAGAATTTTAAGAGAAAAGATTTATGATAAGATGTTGAAACTGGGGGCATCCTACAGTGAGCAGGTATCTTCATCAGAAGTGGTACAGGTTTCGACAGAAGGTGTGGAGCAGTTGGAAACGTATTTTGGAAAATACCTTCCGCAGTTGTTCTACAGTCTGATTGCACCGTTGACATTATTTCTCATTCTTTGCAGAGTGAGTGTAAAGGCAAGTGTGATCTTGTTGATCTGTGTGCCACTGATCCCGATCTCAATCATAGTGGTACAGAAGATCGCAAAGAGATTATTAAATAACTATTGGAGTATCTATACCGGACTGGGGGATTCGTTCCTTGAGAATTTACAGGGACTTACTACACTGAAAATCTATCAGGCAGACCAGCAGAAAGCAGACGAGATGGATGTGGAATCCCAGAACTTCCGCAGGATTACGATGAAAGTTCTGACCATGCAGCTCAATTCCACCAGTGTGATGGATATTGTGGCATATGGTGGAGCAACGATCGGTATGGCAGTGGCTGTATCTGAATTCTTAAAGGGAAATATCAGTGTAGCAGGAACATTATGTATTGTTCTGCTTGCCAGCGAGTTTTTCCTGCCGCTCAGGCTGCTTGGTTCGTTCTTTCATATCGCAATGAATGGTATGGCAGCGAGTGATAAGATTTTCAAGATTTTAGATTTAACAGAACCACAGGCAGGAGAAAAAACACTGCCGGACGGAGCGTTAGATATTACATTAAAAGATGTTCATTTTTCTTATGAAGAGGACAGAGAGATTCTAAAAGGAATCAATTTAAATCTTCCGGCAGGAAGTTTTGTATCACTGGTTGGTGAATCCGGATGTGGTAAGAGTACAATCGCTGGAATGCTTGCAGCAAAGAACCGGGGATACAGCGGAGAAATCACCATCGGTGGTGTACCGCTTAACGAAGTGAATGAAACAAATCTGATGCAGAGGGTTGTTCTGGTTCGCCATAACAGCTACCTGTTCAAAGGTACAGTAGAAGAAAATCTGAAGATGGCAAAACCGGATGCAACGAAAGAAGAGATGGAAGCTGTTCTTCAGAAAGTCAATCTCTTAGGGTTCTTACAGACACAAGATGGCTTACAGACACAGTTGCTGGAAAAAGCAAGTAACCTGTCCGGAGGTCAGTGCCAGAGACTGGTGATTGCAAGAGCTTTATTAAAAGAAGACAGCAAGGTTTACATTTTTGATGAAGCTGCATCTAATATCGATGTGGAAAGTGAAGAACTGATCATGAATGTGATTCATGATCTAGCAAAGACAAAGACGGTGCTTCTGATTTCCCATAGACTGGCAAATGTTGTGAAGTCTGATAAGATTTATTTCTTAAAAGACGGAGAAATCAAGGAAAGCGGAAAACATGAAGAACTGATGAGCCAGAATGGTGCGTACAGACATCTGTATGAAAGTCAGATGGCATTGGAAAACTATGGAAAAGGAGAAGTGGCATAATGAGTGAAAATACGAATACAACCAAACGCAGAAGTGCCATCCAGATCATGGGAAGTCTGATTGGTCTGGTAAAACCCCTGCTCCATATCATGCTGGCAGCAATCATCCTTGGAACATTAGGTTACTTGTGTGCAATCTTCCTGACGATACTGGCAGGGCAGGTCATCATGCATGGACTTCTGGCAGGGGTAGCCGGAATGATTGTTCCGGTGGATAATATGTGGTTAGTATTTACCCCGGTAAAAACGATTATCACAGTTATGATCGTAATTGCAGTGCTTCGTGGAATCCTACATTATATGGAACAGTATTGTAATCATTTTATTGCATTTAAGCTGTTGGCAATTATCCGCCACAAAGTGTTTGCTGCCTTACGAAAGCTCTGTCCGGCGAAGCTGGAAGGACGAGATAAAGGAAACTTGATTTCCATTATTACAACCGATATTGAATTACTGGAAGTGTTCTATGCACATACCATTTCGCCGATTGCGATTGCAACATTGACTTCTATCATTATGGTGATTTTCATTGGAAGATATCACTGGTTGACAGGTCTGCTTGCACTGGCAGCTTATCTTATTGTCGGTGTAGCTATCCCAATGTGGAATGGAAAACGTGGCAGTCAGAAGGGAATGGAATTTCGGACAAACTTTGGAGAACTGAATAGTTTTGTCCTGGATTCCCTACGTGGACTGGACGAGACCATTCAGTATGGACAGGGTGAAAAGAGAAGAGAGCAGATGAGCAAGCAATCCAAAAATCTTGCAGGAATGCAGGAATCATTAAGCAAAATGGAAGGCTCACAGCGTTCATTTACGAATATGGTTATCCTGCTTGCATCTTTTGGGATGCTGGCATTGACGATCTGGCTGTACGACAAAGGTGCGATGGGATTCGAGGGAATCTTAACCTGTACCATCGCAATGATGGGTTCTTTCGGACCGGTAGTAGCATTATCAAGCCTTTCCAACAACCTGAACCAGACACTGGCAAGTGGTGAGCGTGTTCTTTCTCTTCTGGAAGAGACACCGCTTGTGGAAGAAATTCCGGGTGATGTGGAAACTTCTGGTGATCAGGATGTGAATTCTGAGGAGAGTGCAAATCATGCATTCGCAGGAGCAGAGGCAGAAAACGTAACATTTGCATACGGAGAAGAAGTTATTTTGGATAACTATTCACTGAAATTACAGCCGGGTAAAATCACAGGGATTCATGGTGTGAGCGGTTCCGGAAAATCTACACTTTTAAAACTGTTGATGCGTTTTTGGGATGTGCAGGGTGGAAGCATGTCGGTAGACGGTACAGATGTCCGAAAGATTCCGACCAGGCATTTAAGAGATATGGAAAGTTATGTCACGCAGGAAACACACCTGTTCCATGATTCCATTGCAAATAATATCGCAATCGCAAAGCCGGGAGCATCCAGAGAAGAGATTATGGAAGCCGCAAAGAAAGCGTCTATCCACGATTTTATTATGACACTTCCGAAAGGATATGATACGGAAGTCGGAGAACTAGGTGATACATTATCTGGCGGTGAGAAACAGAGAATCGGAATTGCAAGAGCATTTCTCCATGATGCACCGATGATTCTGATGGATGAGCCAACCAGCAATCTGGACTCGCTGAACGAAGGAATCATTTTGAAATCATTAAAAGAATCAGCCAGAAAGAAAACCGTTGTTCTGGTATCCCACCGAGTATCCACAATGAACGTGGCAGATGTGGTATATGAAATGGAGAATGGAAGAATTTCATAGCTAAAACATTTGAAATAGCATCACTAAAAGCGGCATGGTAACAATAGAAAACAGTGTTGTAACAACATTGATCGCACTGGCATATTGAGAATCATTTCCGTATACTTGACACATCTGGGTTACAGTTGAGGCAGATGGAGTAATGATTGCAAGAAATACAATGAGCATGATTTTATCTCCATCTGCTGAAAAAGCAGCGAGATGGCTCAACTGAATCAGAATCAGTGCAAATATAGGTAATACGATTAACCGAAGAACAGAAATAAAATAAACTTTTTTATTTGTAAAAATCTGCTTCAGATCCATACCGGCGAAAAGCATACCTGTTACGATTATGCTTGCTGGTCCAATCATATTACCGACAGAACTTATCGAATCATTTATGATTTCCGGTAAATGGATTTTTGTAAAGAAAAGCAGGATTCCAATAAAAATAGAAATCATATTTATATTGAGGACAATCTTTTTCCAGTCATAAGAAGCTTCTTGGCTGATAATTTTCTTACAGTGAGTCCATATAAAAACGAGTTGCACGCTCATGAATACACATCCATATAATACCCACTCTTTTCCTAAGATAAAAGTTACGATTGGTACGATCAGATTACCAGAATTAGAGTAATAGATAGAGGCAATTTCTACTTCATTCAAGTGAAAAAGTTTTCCTAAAGCAGAAATAACAATAAGAAGAATGATCTGAGTGATTACAGATGCTATAAAAGCTAACAATAATCCTTTCACAGTGTCAGAGGTATAATCAACTTGAAAAGCGTTTATAATTACACAAGGGATGACCAGATAGAGGATGATTTTGGATAATACCTTACTGTCGGTATCCTCAACAATACCTGTTTTTACAATTAAGTATCCCATAAAGATCATAAGAAAAAGCTGTGCAATTTGTTTCATGAGAAGTATACTGATGGTCATAAAATTATCTCCGTATTCTTGTAAAGTCTTTCATAATAGAACTGATTTAAACCATAAATAAGTATAGTACTTTTTCAAGAAAAGTAAAGAGCGTAAGTAAAATCCGTACCGCATACGAAAATGCTCCTTGATATGTTGCGCAATAATCCAACAATTACGCAAAAAGAAATTATTGAACGAGTCTCTTTGTCGAGAAGCGCTGTTCAGAGAATGATTAAAGAGTTGTCTAAATTAGGACGATTAGAGAGAGTTGGTTCAAAGAAAACTGGCAGTTGGATTGTAAAAGAGTAAAAGAAAATATGTTACTTTGAAATCTCCGTTGTTCTGTTGTAGAATGACGGAGATTTTTCATGTATAAATATGGTAACAGACATTTTTGGTGCAGAGGATATTATGTCGATACGGTAGGAAAAAATATTTGATTAAATTTGTCACTTTTTTAAATTTTGAAACGTTTTATTATAAAAGGAATTGAGTAGGATATCGGGAGAGGAATGTGAAAGGTATGCTTGAACAAGCTTCAGTTGAGGAGATGTTTCAGAAATATGGAGAAATGCTATATAAAATATGTATCGTAATGCTTGAAAATACGTATGATGCAGAAGATACAGTGCAAGATGTATTAATAAAATATATGACAAAAAAGCCTCTTTTTGAAACTTATGAACATGAAAAGGCATGGTTAATTAGAGTTACAATAAATCTTTGTAAAGATAAATTGCGTTTCTATAAACAACATCCATATATAAATATCGAAACAATTAAGACTACATATCCTGAGGATAGTATAGATAATCAGATACTTGCTATCCTTTTAGAATTACCATCTAAATATAAGGAAGTGCTTTTATTATATTATGTAGAAGGATATAAATGCTTTGAAATAAGTAAGATTTTGAAAATTACGGAATCGACTGTGAAAAAGCGTTTGGAACGAGGTCGGAAATTATTAAAAAAGAAGTTGGGAGTGAATGAGTGTGGATAAAAATTCAATTAAAAGTGCTGTGACTGGAATTGAATTTACTGAAGAATCCAAACAGAGAATTTTTGATGGGATTGAAAGAAGAAAAAATTTGAAACAGAAAATTCACATAAAGAGAATTACAACGGGGATAGTTGCAACTGCCATAGTTTTTTTGTGTGTGTTTACAAATATCTTGCAAAAAAATAAATCAATAATTACAGTTTATGCGATGACGCAAGATGGAAATGAGAAAGGTTCTGTTTTAATACCAGAACATAAAGAAACTTTAAAATTGATGGAAACGCCGGTAGGAAATGGTTATATTTTTCAGATAGATATACCAGAGAATTACATGTATAATTGCAAGTCATTAGAAAAAGAAAATAGTATTTTTACAATTTACCAAAAAGGGGAAAAAATATATTGGATTCCCGAGTCAAATATATTTGAACAAATTTATAGTGGTGAAAATGAGAAGTTGACAAATAGTAGTCCAAATTGTGTGAACGAATGTGAATTTGAAATAGTAGTTTACAATGAAAATAAAGAAATTTCATATGAGGAGGTTATAAAATTTGAATTAGTAAATGGAAAATGTATTGTTACACTAAAAAAGTAAATTACTGTTTGGAAATAAAAATATGTTTTGGAGGTAGAATATGAAAATAAAAATTAAATTAATGGTAACTTTTATGGCATTGGTTTTAAGTAAATCAACGCATAATCGCCGGGAACGCCCAGTTTGCGGGCATCGCGGCAGGTCGAGGGGTCCGTTTTACTACCGGATTACTACTTTTGGGAAAGGGCCTTGGGATGCGAGAGACCCCCATAAGACCACATTCATGGCATTGAAGCATGTAATCAGACTATCAATATGGCAGAGACAGAAAGAGACCCCCGGTGTGGAGAAGGCACCGGGGGTCTCTTCGCCCCAGAGGAAGGAATCTGGGAGGAGTGGAAGGGATGACGGGGAACTGCGGTTCGGGTACGACCCGGCCATCCACGCAAGGCGATTACGAGTATATCACAGGCCGAGGCGCTTGCGCATGGCCTCGCGCATCTCCATCTTCTTTGCGGCGCGACGGTTCGAGCCGTTGAACTCGATGGGATAGCAGCGCTCCAAGATGCGGTCGAAGACGCGTTTCCAAGCCTCATCGCCGGACGCGTCGTTGATTCGCCTCGGGTCGAGGTTCGTGGTGATGACCATGGGCTTGCCCGATTTGTAGCGCCCGTCGATGATGGTGTAGACCTGCTCCATCATGTAGCTCGTGTTACGCTGAGCACCCAAGTCCTCGATGAGAAGCAGGTCGTAGGAGAGCACGCGGTCGAGTTTGCTCTGGCGTTTGTCGAACGACTCCTCCATGAGGTTCACGATGTAGCGGACATCCGTCTGAAACGCGGAGAAGCCGAGGTCGATGACGCGGTTGGCTATCGCCGAGGACATATACGATTTGCCGGTGCCGACATCGCCGAGCAGGAGAAGGCCGTAGGGGTCCTTCGGGTCGAAGGTAGCCGCATAGCGCTCGCACAGCGACGACGTGTTGGGGGTCTTGCCGTCATCTGCCTCAAAGGTGCAGTCGCGGTAGAAGCCGCTCGCCGGAAAGCACTCCTTGCGCATCTGCTCCGCCTTCACTCGGCGCTCCTCGGCCTTCTTGCGCTCTTCGCGCTCGCGCTCCTCGGCCTTCGCGCATTCACATGGGATGGGCACGATGCTTGAGCGCCCAAGTGCCTCGCAGGTCAGCCTCATCTCTTTCGGTGTCCCGCACTTTCCGCAGATGAGAAGGCCTTCCTCATTGCGATGGTCTCCGTGTCCGCTCTCCTTCGGTGCGGTTTGGGTCACATCGACCCGGTTCAACGTCTCGTTCAATTTCTCCATGTCCTGCCTCTTCCTTTCTTCCCACAGCCGATGAGAACCGTTTCTCGGGCTTTTAATGGGTGCCTTGCGTACTTACTCGCACATGGTCGGCAAATCCCCGCAAATCCAATCTCGTAGCCTTGCAGCTACATCAATACGTGCCGTCGAAGTGCATCTCCATGGCGGTCATGTAATCGACCCCGTGCTTCTCCATGATGTCGTCGATGCTCATCTCCGGTCGGGCAGGTGCCGTTGATTGGGCCTGCACCTGGGCCTTGGGTGTCATTCCTCGCTCCGCGTCCCTCCTTGCCCAGGTGCGGATGGTGGCGAGGTGGTTCTTGTAGCTCTTGCCGCTGCTGTCCATGTACGTGCTCAGGCGGTCGATGCGCTCCTGCCAATCTGCGGGGAACTCGGCCTTGAGCTTCGAGAGGTCGGTGTCCGACAACTTGACGTTGCCGTAACACCCATAAGTGCCCTTCTTCTCGGGAGCAGCCTTCGCCGGGGCGGTCGCATATCCATCGGTACTTGCTCCCTTTTTCCTTTCTTCATTCGTATTTGATTGCTTTGTATTTAATTGTCGTTGAGTCTCCAAGTTTGGCTTATCCAGATTTGGCTTATCCAGATTTGGATTTTCCAAACTTGGATAATCACATTGTGGCAATCCCGTGACCTGCACGTTTGTCTCGACCAGTGTTTGATTTTCTTGATGGTAGTCTGAGAATGTCCATAGCCAGTCTATGACCTTGCCCTTGGCATCTCGCAGACGTGTACGAGAGAGGTAGCCGGAGCCTTCCAACTCCTTGATGGCCGTGCGCACGGATGTCTGACCGTCAGCCGGGAGTATCATCTGCAACCCCTTTTCGCTGAACTCCCAGTTGTCTGGAAGCGACAGCATAGTGCAGAGAAGGCCGCGAGCCTTGAGCGACAGGTTGCTCTTGAAAACTTGGTTGTCGATGACCGTGAAATTGCTCTTGTGTGCTTTACGAAGAACCGCCATAGATGTTTTCCTTCCTTTTGGTGCCTTGAAGGGTCCGTCAGGCGACGGCGCTTCCCGTCTCCGTCAACGTGTACCAGTTGCGGCAATCGGGGTCGAGACCGTCATATTCGCGCTCGGCGATGAGACCGCCTTCGCGAAGCTCCCTCAAGGCCGCAGTCGCCTGACGGAGGCTCATGAAGGGGAACATCTTCCAAAGGTACTCGGGCGACACATGCACGTAAGCGCGACCGCACGACTTGAAATAACCGACCTGCGACCCGTCGGGGAACCGCATCAGGTGCGCGATATGATTGAGCACGACTGCGGCGCGGATGCCGTGCTCCATCGCCACGTCAGCATCGAAACTGACCTCCATGTAAGTGCCTCCAAACGACAATACCCCGTGGCGATTGCGGACACCACGGGGTATTTCTATATATTTCCCGCCACGAGGGCTGAGAAAGCTAAGTTGTCCGGTTCCGCAATAAACCTCGATACCGAGGATACACCATTCGGCGATGGGATGCACGCTGCATGGAGGCTCCATATATTCACCATGTTTGTAGTAAGATAGTCTCCTACAATGCTTGCAATATGACATATCGCTCTCCACGTATCCTTCACACACCCATTTAATTATTTATAGGGACACGCGCGAGGGGTCGCCGAGTGCCAAATCGGTCGGGAATGTGAAATGTGGGTGCCGAAAGCGCCGAGGTGTCGTATCATCGAGTCAGTCCTTTCTGCTTGATGAGTTGCAGCAGAGACGGGAGACCCGCAGGGGGAGGCATCTGCCATCCGCTGCGGGTTTTTCCCTTTTGCGGCCTACCAGTCCGCCTGCTTCTCATCCTCGGTCATGTCGATGGTTTCCGGCATCTCGGTCACATCCTCGACCGCATCGGGTTTCTCTGTGCGCTTCGGCTTCGAGGAGCGCTTGAACGCGTCCAGTGCCTCTTTCGCTTCCACGGGCGTGCGCGTGTCGGTGACCGCCATGAGCCGGATGTCCTCGGCGCTCTCGGCGAGCCAGCCTTGCAGCCCTTCGAGGTCGATGGCGGTCCAATCCGCGCCGAGGGTCTTGAGGACGGTTTCTCCGATTGCCGCGAGGGTCGCGGCTTTCCACTTCCTCGCCTGCTCGCGCTCCTTGGCGGCGGCTACCTTCCGCTGCTCCTTGAGCGCTGCGGCCTGCCGTTTCAACTCATCGAGCTTCCCGTCGATTTCAGATACCGTTGGCATGTTCAGTCCTTTCCGTCTATTCGCCGACATGAGCCTCCATTATATGCCAGAGTCGGTTTCCCACCCTTCCAACAGCCTGCGGGTCGGGTTGGGAACCCTTCGGCCATTGAAAGCGTGGAAAACCGACAGAGGTGGTTGCCTTGTTATCATTGTAGTATAGTGGTATACTAGCAATGTTGTTTTATATACGGTATCTGCCGTTTACAGGCAGGTGCCCGTCGGGAGAGGAGTTCAATCCATGGGTTTGAGGGACATGTACAGTGCCGGGGACATCATCGAGTACGAGGGGGGCGGTCGCGACTACCTCGTGTCAATCGAGGGCGAGGATGGCCTGTGGGTGAACGCCTGCAACCCGTCGTGGGTCGAGCGCGGGCTTCGCGGCTTCTGCGATGAGTGCCACCCGTTCTTCGCCGACTGCCTGTACGAGGGGGTCGAGGTCGTGGGCCACTTCGGCGAGGGCACCGTCGAGGATGCCCGCCGATGGTACGGGGAGAACAAGGCCGTGTATCGCGGCTGAATGTGCTACGATGGTCGGGCCGTCTCCTTTCTTGACGGTGGTTGCATGTGGGGACCGGGGGATGTTTGATGCCCTCGGTCCCCTTGTCTGATTGGAGTCACATGATGGAGAACCAGAACGACCAAGTGCTCGTGACGCGGAAGACGGAACTGACCGGTGCCCAGAAGGCGGGCTACCTGTTCGCCGGTCTGCTCGGTGGCGCGGGATGCGCCATCTTGGCATCCCTGTGCAACATCGACGCGCCGTACCGCTCGGATTGCACCAAGTTCGCGCTCATCGGCCTCGGCATCCGAATCGCGCTGTCGGTCATCGGCTACATCGCGATGCTGCCCTTCACGGCGATGCTCTACTAGGCGTGCGCGGTCATGTCCCACCGATACGGCACTTCGGGTAAGACCGGCGATGCGGTGGAAAAGTTGAGCTATGACACGTAAAGAGATGCCCGCACGGAAGGGGTCGCGCCTCGGCGCGGCCCCTTTTCTCATGGACGGATAGGGAGGGAAGGCAGGGAGAGAGGGGGGAAGGGGTGACGGCTATGGGAAGGGCGGTGCCACAGAGATGGCGGTTGGTTCGCATGGGTGACGGATGGGAGAGGGCAAGGATAGGGGCAAGCCCCTATGACCGGGTTCCCTGCGGGGAGCGGATTTGTGGAGAGGGCGTGTAGGGTGGTAGGTTACTACATTGATAGCATGATAGGTTGATATAATTAAAGCACGGTAAGACCGAGAGAGGAAGGAACCGGATATGAGCCGCGAGGAAGAGTACAAGCAGAAGTGCCGTCAGGTGAAGGATTACTACCTTGAGGAAATCTGCGAGCACGAGGATGCGGGATGCCTCGGGGATGCGGAGAACGCCCGCAAGTGGCGGAGGGCGGAGCTTGAGGAGCTTGACCGCCAGTACCGCGAGGGTGAGCCGTTGACCGGATGCGGCATCGCGTTGCAGTAGTAGGGGGTGTTCGAGGGGCATCCGATGGGGTGCCCTTTTTCATGGAAAGGCTATGTAGGAATGTGGTTTGCTACATTGGTAGGATGCCGCATTGATATAATTAAGGCACAGGCAACCGAGAAGAGAGGAAATGACATGCTGCACACGTTGGAGAAGGGCGAGTACCCGAAGGGGCACCGCTACTGGTCGAACGCGACCGGTGACCTCAACGCCGCCTTGGAAGACCTTCCCGTGCAACTCAGGCGCGTGCTGGACGAGTTGTGGTCGGACGGCTACGGGGTGGAGTGCTACCTTGTCGAGTGGAATGGGCGGTACTGCGTCCAGCTCTCCGCCATGTATGACGAGAGCTACGCAGCGGACCTCGGTATGGGCTATCCGGAGCTTGTCGAGCTGGCTCGCGGACGTGCGGAGGAGTTGGGAGCCGAGCGGCCAGACCTCCATGTGGTGTTCGCGGAGGATGTGGACCAGTGGAAGGCTAACGACCCCTTCACCGAGATTTGGGTGGTCATGCCGTGGGACGTGGATGCAGACGCCTTCCATGAGGTGTCGGATTGGTTAGATTCCCGTTGCCGTTTCAACGAGTAGCCGGATATGGAAACATCAGGGGGCACCCCGTCGGTGCCACTTCCCCGTGTGGGACTGGAAGAGAGGGGAACACCTATGCTCGATGCGAGGACGGCGAGAATCTTGGCGAAGGAGAACGAGGAGGACATCGAGGCCCGCAGGCGGCGGGAGATGGTCGAGCGCTGCGAGAAGAACATCGAGAAGGCCGTCAATGAAGGCAGACTCGATGCGGTCCTCTTCGTCGGCGGTCTTGACGATGCCAAGCGGGAAGCGTTGGAGGTCATGCGCGGGCGGGGGTTTGAGATTGGCGAGGAGGTCTGGCGGGAAGGCCTCTTCAAATACCGAGACGTATATATCGCGCGATGGTGAGGGCAGGACATATACCCAAGCGAGGGCATCCGAGTGGGTGCCCTTCTTTATGATGGATATGTGGATACCTGTTTTACTACCTATGTAGTATTGTGGTTTGCTACAATACTATTAACACAAGCCAATGAGGAAGGGATGGGGACATGGGGAAGATGGACAAGACCGAGAAGTACACGGTCGCGGGTCTCTGTTTCGGCGGGAGCGGTGTGTTCCTCTGCGAGGATGCCGTTGTCTGCGCACGCGTCTACGGATATTGCGACGGCACGGTGGTCGAGTTCTGCTTGGGAATCGCCTGCATCGTCATCGCGACCGTCTCGCTCTACATCGCCGGTATGCTTCGAGACCGCCGCATCCAAGCGGAGTTCGCCCGCCGTCACGCCGAGCGCGAGCGCCGCAGGGCCGAACGGGAGAACCGGGGATGGTGACGCCGTGGGGCACCCGAGAGGGTGCCCTTTGGCATGTGGCTCATATAGATAGATACTAATCTATCCTGATGGTATTGTGGTTTGATGTGATAGCACCTAGATAAGAGGTCGGGGAGGGGATATGCCGGATATGCGCGAAGGCGATTTGGGGACTACCGCCTGTTACCTCACGGTCGAACGGCTCGCCCTGCAAGCCGGAGTGGAAAGCCCCTTCTGGGACGAGGCCTCGCTGCTCATGGGCGGCTGCGAGGAGCCTTGGTACAAAAAGCCCCTCACGCCCCGCAGACTGCGGTCTTTCCTCAAGCGATACGGCGGGAGCCTTCCTGATGATGACGGACAGCGCGGACATGCCGCATCCGTGTTCGCCGATGTGATGCGTCTGCACGGCATCCCCATGGAGGATGGGGCGGATGACCTAGGTGCGCTCTACGTGAGGCGGGCGGAATCGGTAGGCATGATCGTGGCCTTCCTCGCCACCGGATGCACCCTCGCCGATATGTCGGCAATCACGGGGTTTTGCGAGGAGGCGATTGTCCAGCGCGTCACGCGCACATGGGACGGCGATACATCGGGGCGGATATACGGACTCACCCATACCGCGTATCACGACCGCATTCCCGAGACCTTCGCATCATCAGATGACCTTGACGAGCCTTGGGATGATTGGATATGCCCATGTCGGGGATGACGAGGGAACTTCATCCCCTCGGACTCCCCAGAGGCATCGCCCTCCCCGTCGATTCACGGCTGCGCCCATGACTCGACGGCTCACGCGATGGATAATGGGGGCGGATGGCATTCACGGTTCGAAAGGAGACCGACATGAAGATACCGGCGAGCAAGGTACCCGCGCAGGTGTGGGCTGACAGGGCGAGGCGGCGTGCCGACTTGGATGAAGTGGAGAGCATGTTGCTGTCTTCTTGGGATGACAGCAAACAGGTTTATAGAATCGGCAAGGAGCTTTGGGATGAGCTTCGCATTGATGAGGCGGACGAGGTGCCGGTGGATGCGCTGCTGCGACTGCCATATGGCTGCATCTTCATAGAGAGAAGATGGGTAGATGAGTATGAACAGCTGCTAACCGATGATATGGCTGACACCTGGGGTGAGGCGAGTTGTTATGTGACGCGTTACTACGAGGGATGTTTTTGCTGGGTTGAGGGGCGAACTCTCTTCGTCGATAGCTTGACCCATCATTGCGAGATGAGGCACACGGACGATTATGGTTCGGACGTGGCGGAGGTTCGACGCGGGATGCGGATGTGGCTCGATGCAATCGAGCTTCCGATAGATGAGGGGATTTCGCTTGAAAGATGGTATTCCGAGGAGCTGAATGTTGTTCGTAAAGCGAATGAGTCCATGTCATATGCTTGTGAGGTTACCGATGAGGAGCTGTTGATGACGGCTCATTCGCGCAGCTATCTTCTTGAGCATATCTTGGGGTCTCTTCTCTATATCTCCTCCAAGGAGGCCGATGTGCGCACGGTCTACGTCCCCCAGAAGAACCAGTCCCGAAAGAGCCGTCAGACCGATTGCACCGTCCATGACGTGGGTTTCCGCATCGCTCCGCAGCTCGCGGAGGTGCGCCGCGTCTACGAGCATGAGCGGCAGGACGGAGAGACCGGACGGCATGTGGCACCCCATGTCAGGCGCGGCCATTGGCACGGGTACTGGACCGGTCCGAGGGAGAACCCCACCGGTCTCGAAATCAAGTGGGTCGCGCCGACGGTGGTGAACGCCTCGCGCGGCGAGCTTGAGGGAACCGTCCATGAGGTCGGTGGCCGTGACGCTTGAGACGCCATGTGCGCATCTCATGGTATTGTGGTTTCGCATCATTGTTGCTTTATAGTCTGATATAATCATATCCATATAGGTTCATTTCGACTTGGAAGGGGTCGCATGGAAGAGGAGGAGCGCTCGTTCACGCCCGGTCAGGCGGAGGCCATGGACGCCCTGTTGTCTGGCCGCAATGTGTTCCTATCGGGTAACGCCGGTACGGGCAAGAGCTATGTGCTCAACGCATTCATCGAGGAACTTGAGGAGCGCGAGGTTCCCTACCTCGCCATGGCCCCGACGGGAATCGCAGCGCAGAACTTGCATAACGGCACGACCATCCACCGAACCTTGCAGGTCGGCTTCGGCGTGCTCGACCCGCACGACGAGAACAAGAAGACGCTCACGCGCAAGGTGCTCAACAAGGCCGAGGTCATCATCATCGACGAGGTATCCATGTGCCGCATCGACCTGTTCGAGCGCGTCATGAACATGGTGCTCGCAGCCAAGCGCGTCTCGGGCAGGAAGCAGGTCGTGCTCGTGGGCGACTTCTTCCAGCTCCTGCCGGTCGTGACCGATGATGACCGCAAGGTGCTGATGCAGCTGTGGCCGGGGAACGATGACGGCTACGCCTTCAAGTCCCAGCTGTGGAAGGGCATGGACTTCGAGCCGCACGTCCTCACCGAGGTCGTGCGCCAGAGCGACCCCGAGTTCATCGGCCAGCTCAACCGCGCCCGCATCGGCGATAGGGACTGCATAGGCTACTTCAATGAGCGCTCCGTCTCCGACCGCAAGAGAGCACCGGCTGATGACCTGTGGCTGTGCGCCACGAACCGCATGGCATCCACCATCAACGACGAACGCGTGGGGGAGTTGGAGCGCATGGGCGCGAGGGCGCGGACGTATACGGCGTACTCCTATGGCGATGTTAAGCCCTCGGACAAGCCCACCGACGATAAGCTGCGCCTCGTGGAGGGCGCACGCGTGATGCTGCTCGCCAACATGCCCGACCACGGTCTCGCGAACGGCTCGCTGGGGACGGTCTTGGAAGCAGGGGTGGATTGCGTCACAGTCGAGTTCGATGACTGCGAGTACCCCGTCGAGGTGAGCGAGAAGGAATGGAAGGTGCTGAAATCCTCCGTGCGCGACTTCATCGGTGATGACGGCAACCCCGCGCAGGAGCTTGTCACCGACACGGTGGGCGCGTTCACGCAGATTCCCCTGCGCCTCGCGTTCGCCATCACCATCCACAAGTCGCAAGGGCAGACCTTCGAGCGCTGCGCCGTCCACTCCAAGGTGTTCGGCGCGGGCATGCTCTACGTCGCCCTGTCCCGCTGCACCACCTTCGACGGCCTCACCGTGTGGCCGAAGATAGAGCGTCAACGCCTCTACGCAAACGAGTCCGTCATCGAGTTCTACGACTCCCTCGCCGTCAAGACCGAGAAAGCGCCCGAACCGTCGCAAGACGCCCTGTTCGATGCGGATGCTCCTGCGGACGCTTTGCCAGCGCCTACGGACAAGGAGGGGCGGACTGATGACGGCATGGTATACATAAAGTGCCCCGCGCAGATTGCCGACCGCGTGCGAGGCTACATCGACGCGTTGATGGAAGTCGCAGTCGGGGCTGTATAATCGGTGCATCACGAAGTCTACGGAGAGGAAATCGGCATGAGCGGCTATGACCTAAAGGTATACGACCCGGAGCGCTACACAGTCGAATAGCCGTAGACACCTCGATTCCACCGATACGGCACTACGGGTAAGACCGGCGATGGGATGGAAAAGATAAGTGGTGATAGGGATACGCTATGAGTTGTAAAGCAGTGACCAGATTGCACGGAAGGGGTCGCGCTTGGCGCGGCCCCTTTTCTCATGTGTGGATGGAAGGCAAGGAGGGGGGAGAGAAGGGTGACGGCTATGGCAAGGGCGGTGCAATAGGCGCGGTGATGCGGTTCGCATGGGTGACGGATGGGGGATGGCAAGGATAGGGGCAAGCCCCTATGACCGTGTTCCCTGCGGGGAGCGGCTTTGTGGAGAGGGCGTGTAGGAATGTAGTTTACTACATTGATAGCATGAGAGGTTGATATAATTAAGGCACGGTAAGACCAAGAGAAAGGGAGCGGACGTGCATTACACTATCAACGACATCATCGGGCCGCGATACGGTGGTGAGCAATGCACCGCCGAGCTTTACGAGGACAACGGTGGTGGGCTGCACCTGTTCCTCTTAGATGAAGGGCGGTCCGTCCTGTATGGGGAGTATGACAGGGATGGTCACGACATGGCCCAGACATGGGTCGCCATCATGCAGGGTTCCGACCAATTCGAGGAGGGGTGGGATGGCGGTTCGGAGCGGAATTGGCAGGCTGATTACGACTCGATTCACATGCTCGTGGCGGACAGTGAGATGTGCTTGGAGACCGACCCTTACGGTATCCGTCACGGGTTGGATGAGATGGTTGGATACACATCGGGGTTCCTCGCGGCAATCACAGAGGATGTGCCCGAGTACGCCTTTTGGCGCGAGTTGCATATGAAGTGAGAGAGCTGAAAAGGGCATCCGGGGGGGGGTGCCCTTTTTCATGGAGAGGATATGTAGGATTGTAGTATGCTACATTTATGGCATCCCCATGCTCCCGAGCACGCGCGATGTGGAGCCGACCATGCGCACCTACCAAATCGCCAAGGACTCCGGTACGGACGCGACGATACGTCTCGTGGTCAACAACTTCTACGCGTTCGGCAAGCTCGACAAGCAGCTCGTGGAGTTCCTTGAGTCAGAGCAGGTTCCGGTCATCGCGAAGGTGCCCCGCGCGGTCGCGCTCTCGCAGGCCGCAGCCGAGGGCAAGTCGGTCGCGGAGCACAGTCCGCACAGCCACGTCATCCCGGCTCTTGAGGAGCTGGCAGATTCCATCATCAACGAGAAGGAGAAGAAGTATGTCTAACAACAGCAACGCCTTCATGGCCTCCGCGAAGAAGTCCAAGCGCCAGCAGGCCTCCATCCAGCACGCGCAGCCGGAGGTCGATGAGCTGGTGTGCATCAACGTCCGCATCCCGAAGTCCATGCACACGAGGCTCCAATATCACAAGGTGGAGACGGGTGAGAATATGACCGTCCTCATCAACCGCCTCCTCGAAGCCGAGTTCGCGTAGGCGGTGCGCGATGGGAAAGCGAATCGGGGTGTACAAGTATATCCATGCGCTCCCCCGCGATGCCTACGGGAACCGCTATCACATCGGGGGTCGAATCCTCTCCCAGAAGTTCGGTCTGGGCACGGTCATCGGCGTGGCACGCGGGGGCGATGGGCGAACATGCGTCGTCTGCAACTTCACTCGTTTAATCTTGCCGAAGATTCGTTCCATGAAAAACTCCTTTCTCACTATTAGTGGTTTGCTATTTGTTTTGACCGCTATCTCTAACCGAAGTTGTAGCCGCCGATACCGCCCTCGGCATCCACGTCGGCCTCCTCGGTGTCATCTTCGTCCTCGACCTCGATGAACTCGGGGTCTTGGCATAGCTCCGCATCTCGGATGCGGCGGATGGCCGATGCGGTGTAGCCCATGCTCTCGGCCACCTCCTCCTCGTCCCATGTCGGATGGGCGTTCGCGAGGTAATCGTAGACCGCCACGGCGCGGCGGTTGATGGACTTGGTGGTCTCATCGGAGTAGCAAAGCTGCTCCTGCGCGAAGAAGCGCTCTCCGTTGATGAGGTCTTCGCCCTCGCGCCAAAGCAGCTTCTCGCCGTCCTTCTTGAGCCACACGATTTCGTCCAGCTCGTCAGGGGAGACGAGAAGCATGGCGCACCCGACCTTGCGCACGGAGGCGGGAACCTCGACCCCCTCCAAGGTCACCTTGCCTTGGGAGGATGCCGGGTTCCCGTCATACCAGTGCTGCACGAGGATGATGCCGTTCTCCTCAAGGGAGCCGAGATAGAGGTTCCAGTCGGTGAGGACGTTCAGCCCTTTGCCGCGATACGGCTCCGAGCACGTCTGCGTGGACGAATCGAACTCCTCGTAGCGGTGGCTCTTGAAAAGCACCTCGACCTTCATCTACCGTATTCCCCCTTCCTTGGACCCTAGCGGGTGTTGGCATGCTCCTCGGGCGTGTTGTCCCCGGCCAGCTTGGCGGAGGACTCGCGCATCTGCTCGGACTCGCCCTTGAGGGTCGCGCCCTGCTCCTTGGCAGCCTCGCGCTCAGCCGCCTTCTCGGCCTTGAAGCCCTCGTTGGCGGCCTTGAGGCCCTTGACCAAATCCCAAGGCTTGACCTCGTACTTCTTGTACGGGTTCTGCTCGTCACCGGCCTTGCCCGTCCAGACCTGAACAGGCTCATCGGCCTTGAAGCCGATGGTGACTTGCTCTCCGGAGAGCATCTGCTGCTTCATGCGCTCGTTGAGGAACACATCGCAGGAGTAGTGGCCGAGGTCGATTCCATTGACCTTGGTGCCCTCCGGGAAATGGACGTAGGCCTTCTCGAAAGTTCGACCGTCCTTGGCGGTGAACTCGTGCGGCGTGAGGAACGCCGCAGGCATCTTGACGTTGGCGTACTTCGCGTTCTCTGGCATGTCTATCACTCAGCCTTTCTGTCCATAGAGTGCCTAAGACACCCTATATTGTATATCAATCGGCAGGTGGTGAAGGGAAACCACACCATCTGGGTAGCGGTTGCCCTAACGGCTCCTGCGCTTGTCTTCCTTTTCCTCGACTTCATCCCCGGCATCCACATGCGCGGCCAACGCGGCAGCCGCCGCGCGGGCGCGGGTCGATTCCCCATGGATGGAGACCGGGCGCTCATGCACCGCGCACGACACCACGCGCCCATGCGAGGTCACCTGAACCGCCTCGCGCAGGACGGCACGGCCATCCTCATGCGCATCGCCATCGTCATGCGAGGGTGCCTGCACGTCGAGGAGCGATTGGGTGACGGAGACGGTCATGTCATCCGCGTCGAGATAGGTGTCGCGTTCAAGTCCCATCTGGCATCCCTCCTAGCGCTCATCCTTGCCATCGGGTGCATCGGTGCCGCTGTTATTCTCGGCGAGCTTGGCGGATGCCTCGCGGGACTCCCTCACGGCCTGCTTGAGGCTCATGCCCTGCGGACGCTTGCGGTAATCGGAGATGGGCCTGTCCCCATGGGAGTCGAGCAGGTCATCGACCTTGCGGGAGTCCTCGTAGGTCGCGCCCTTCATTACATCGTAATCATGGCCGTCCACGGTGACCACGGTGCCGCAGCCCTTGAGGTCGATGCCGGAGGTCTCACGCGTGTCCACGAGGTTGAAGCGGTAGCCCGCCGCCACCGCGATTTTCTCGGGCTGCTGCGAGATGGCGGGGGAGGGCAAGGGAGACTCATTGAGCCAACTATCATAGACCTCATCGTAGGTGTATCCATAGCGGTTGCACAGCTCCTCGAAGACGCGTTCGCGCACCACGGAATCGCCCGCGCCGATGGAATCGTAAAAGCCGGTACCCGACGGTATCGCCGCGAGGGCGTCTTCGAAGGTAAGGTCGGGGTTGAGTTCGGCCCCAAGCTCATCGTTGGGGAAGGCGGATGTATACCACTCGCGCACGTTGTCGATATTCAGAAGACCTTCGGGGACGGGTTTGTCAGATTTCAGGCTCGACATCGTTTCGGCGAGGGAGATTTCCCCCGATACATCCATGAGGTTTCCCTTGCCGAAGATACCGGACTCGGCGAGTTCGTCGGTCGAGTGGTAGGTCGCGACATGATGACTGTAATCGCCGTCTGCGGTGATGTCGTGCGCGGTCAGCTCAAGGTTCTCCAAATCACCGCCCTGCCTCGCTATCTCGTCGAGGAGTTCATCAGGCGTATACGAAAACACCTCGACCGTCGGGTCCTCGTAATCGGTGAGGTAGCTCACGATGAGGTCGCCGGTCTCGGGGTTGTAGTACGCGGCGTTGTACATCGACAGCTCGCCCTTGATGCGGGCGACCTCGAATGCGGCATCCGCCTCGTGCTCAACGGCCTTCGCGAAGCCGTCCACGAGGGTGTCGGTGTCCCTGCAATCCCATTCCTCATCGCCGCGCATCTCCTCGCATTTGTCGATGAGACTCTTGTATTGGCCCTCCCACTGACCGCGCTCAGCCTCGCGACTGAGCATATCGCGGACACTGGCTGTGAGGATTCCGATGTTATCGAAAAGATAGTCAATGCCATGGTCCTGCGCCATAGCGCCCTCGACCACATAGAGGCCCTTGATTAGCTCGACGGCCTTAACTGGCATCTCGCTGGTGTCAGCGACCATCTGGCGGAGCGTTTCGCCATGCGCCCCGACGTTCATGGCTGGTAGGTCCTCCTCTTTGAACTCGCGCTCGTTGGAGAAGACTTCACCGCCGAAACCGTAGTCGTTTTCCCAGATGGCATAGGCCTCTTCAAGGCTGTCGATGCCGTCACGGTCAACGAGGTCGAGTCCCTGCACGAACTCCTTGAGGCTGTGCCCGTGTTCAATCATCCATTCGAGCTGATAGCGCTCGTAATCGGTGAGCATGTTCCATCACATCCTTTCCTTATCGGGCATCTAGCCCGATGTCATGTTTTTCCGTACCATCCGCCATCTCAGCTGACGCGGCCTTCATGGCTTGAGCCTCGCCCCCGAGGGTGATGCGGTCGTTACCGGGCATTCCGCGCGTACTGTGCAACTGGTGACACTCGATTGCCCTGTCGAAGCTGCCCGGTTCGGTCGCATCGAAACCGTAGAGATGGGTTTCGCCGATTCGGTCGATGGGGCACACCTGCTCATGCCCGAGGTAGTCGATATAGGAGAGTATGCGGTTGCCCTTGCGGCTCACGCGCTCATGGCAGCATTCGGGATGCTCATGGGCGAACGCGGCCACCGTGTCGGGGGCGAATCCATGCTCCTCTCGGTATGCACGATGACGGTCCAACTGCTCAATCCTCGCAGCCCGCATGGCCTCGCGCACGGCCCTCTCTTCCTCGATGGCCTGTCTATGCAGCGCATCGCGCTCCGCGACCTCGGCATCGGTCATCGGTCGGAACGACCCGCAGACCGCATCCTCATCGAGCTTGTAGAAATCCGTCTCGTTGAAGAACTTGGAGGTGTGGTGCCACGACGATTTGTGGAAGAACCGCTCGAACATATCATCCTTGCGCATACCCTTGAGCACATCGGGGTCGAAGGACATGTCGAACTCATCACAATAGGATTGGATGGCCGCGACCATGGCTTTTTTCGTCCATTTGCTATTGGGCATCTCGCCGTCCTCGTAAGCCTCGGCGGCGCGTCGTGACATCGAGTGGCCGATGTACCCCGAGTTCACGTCCATCATCGGTGCCTCCTAAGAGAGGTCGGGGATGAAGGAAGGCTCACGCTCATCGACAGAGCCGTCGGCGGAGAGCGCCTGAGATGCCCTGCGCATGGACTCGGCCTCGGCTTTCAGGGAGATGCCCCTATCGACGAAGGCCTCGGGGGAATCGCCGTCGCCGCCGTTCGGCTCGATGTTGTCCACCGCATCTGCAATCATCTCGTTGCCCATCTCGGCGAGGCGGTCGTGGAAATTGCTGTTAAGCCATCCGTTGTCGAAGCCGAGTTCTTTTAGCGTGGCATTCACGTTCGCATCGTTCACTTCGAGACCGGCGTTCTCAAGGGCGGATTCGATGTCGGCGCGGTACCAGAAGTCAGGGCAGATATCGTCAAAGGAATCCTCTTCCAGATCTTCAAACAGACCGGAGGAGACCACAGTCGCAGTAAAGTCCATCTCAAAATCTGTTACATCTGCAGTTACTTCCACTGATTCTGGGATAGAGATATCTTCCGTAGGTTCATAATCAGTAAGCTTCAGACTATCCTTAAGTCCCGGGCAGGCATAACCGACAACGACGCTCTGGTCATTCATGGTAAATATTTTACCATTCGTCACCTGGATATTAGAAGCAGTATCTTCCGGAAGAATCATGGCGGAGATCACTGCGAATGGAACCGGAGAAGTCATCTCTTCACCATTTATGGTTACATTTTCTTCGGTAGTATTTTTATAATCAAAACGAATTCCAAGTTTGCCGCTTTTTCCGGAGAGATCTTCCGGTTGTATAGATTTTCCATCCAATGTGTAACTGATTTTTACATTCACAGGAAGTTCTTCTGTAGAAGTACCTTCATAATGAATGTCCTCCCCTTTGTTTTCCCAGGTGATCGTTCCGTCAGGGGACTGGGTGAAGGACTCATTTCCTTTCGTATTTTTTATGTCTTTCAGAGTTGAGAAGTCTTTGATTTCCTTTGACGTTCCGTTATTTTTCAAGTCTGTCTGGACTTTGATCTCATGTATCGTTCCGCTTGCATCAGCTTTTACATATACCGTTTCTGATTTGTCAGCATCTGAAGCAGTAGTAGCTGTTTTGGTGTCAGTTGAGCATCCGGTCAGACTTGTGGCAGAAACCAGGACAAGACTGGCACACAGACCGGGAACTAATTTTGGTAATAGTTTTCTTTTCACGAGAAATCCTCCTTTCAAATGGGACCTGCACTGTTATGCCTAACTTAGAAGTTTGCAGGTTATTGTTCACTCCCGTGTCAATCACTTTGCTGATTGACACGGAGGATGCATGTTTTGGCTT